>Ga0209369_1000066_pt1 | contig 259003 bp, 262 predicted proteins | sample EBPBio142010_DNA_FD_185865 | JGI IMG/M metagenome (GOLD analysis project Ga0209369, IMG submission 185865) | Wastewater treatment Type I Accumulibacter community from EBPR Bioreactor in Madison, WI, USA - Reactor 1_10/4/2010_ DNA (SPAdes)... | ecosystem: Engineered > Bioreactor > EBPR >... | reverse complement strand
TCAGCATCGAGACCACGACCGGCATATCGGCCCCGCCGATCGGGATGATCAGGGTCACGCCCAGGATCAGGGCGATGACGAAGACGCCCCAGAAGGCCCAGGTCTGTTCGCCGCCCGAGCCGATCATCACCCCGATCAGCAGCACCAGCCCCAGGCCCAGCGCGATATTGATCAGGTGCCGCGCCGGCAGGATGATCGGCGCGCCGCTCATATTGCCGTTCAGCTTGGCGAAGGCGATGACCGAGCCGGTGAAGGTGATGGCCCCGATGGCGACCCCCAGGCTCAGTTCGATGATCGACAGGGTCTTGATGCCGCCGGTCGGGGTGGCGATGGCGAAGGCCTCCGGCGCATAGACGGCGCCGACCGCGACCAGACAGGCGGCCAGGCCGACCAGGCTGTGGAAGGCGGCGACCAGTTGCGGCATCTGGGTCATGGCCACCTTGCGCGCGATCACCGCGCCCAGGCCGCCGCCGACCGCCACCCCGCCGCCGATCAGGGCCACGGTGGTGAGATCCAGCAGGCCTTGCGCGAAAAGGGTCAGCAAGGTGGTGGCGATGGCCAGGGCCATGCCGATCATGCCGTACAGATTGCCCTGACGGCTGGTCTCGGGGCTGGACAGGCCGCGCAGCGACAGGATGAACAGGACGCCGGAAACCAGATAGGCCAGGGCCGCGAGCGAGGCGGTCATTGCGGGTCATCCCCTTCGATGTGGCGTTGGGTGCGGCTGAGTCGCCAGAGGCTGAGTGGAATGTAGATCAGGGCCAGGCCGGCCAGCACCCAGTCCAGGGTCGTGCGTTCGGGCTCCATGGCCACGCGGGCCAGGACGCCGCCGAAGATCAGCACCATGCCGGCGTCCTGCATCCGCTGACGGCGGATGGGGTCGGCGCGCTGCATCAGGCCCGAGACGAGCAGGCCCAGGCCCAGGCCGGACACGGCCCAGGTCGCCCACAGCATCCAGTCGGCTGGATTGCCCGTCATGCCTTGGGCCGTTCCTTCTTCTTGTACATGGCCAGCATCCGCTGGGTGACGAGAAAGCCGCCGAAGATATTGACGCCCGCCAGGGCCGCCGCCACGGCGCCGGCGCCTTTAGCGATCCAGGCGTTCTGGCCCTCGGCCGAGCCCAGGCTGGCCGCCGCCGCGATCAGGGCCCCGACGATGATCACCGAGGAAATGGCGTTGGTCACCGCCATCAGCGGCGTATGCAGAGCCGGGGTCACCGACCAGACCACGTAATAGCCGACGAAGATCGCCAGCACGAAGATGGCCAGGCGAAAGACGGTGGGGTCGACGTGTTCCATGTTCAGCCTTCTGGTGTCAGCGCGGCGGCGATATCGTGGAGCGACCTCACCCCTTGATCCCCTCGTGTACGACCGCTCCGCCATGTGTGACGACGGCGGCCTTGAGGATTTCTTCGTCAAGGTCGAGCGCCAGGGCGCCGTCCTTGATCAGCAGGCCTGAGAAGGCCTGCAGGTTTCGCGCGTAGAGATTGGACGCATCCGAGGCGATCCGGCCCGGCAGATTGGCCCAGCCGACGATCTTCACGCCGTTCGCAGTGGTGACGATCTGATCCGGCTTGGAGCCCTCGACATTGCCGCCGGCCTCGACCGCCAGATCGACGATGACCGATCCCGGCTTCATCGAGGCGACGTGGGTGGCGGATATCAGGCGCGGGGCCGACCGGCCCGGGATCAGGGCGGTGGTGATGACCACATCCTGTTTGACGATGTGGGCAGCGGTCAGTTCGGCCTGTTTGGCCTGGTATTCGGCCGACATCTGTTTGGCGTAGCCGCCGGCGGTCTCGGCCGCCTTGAACTCTTCGTCCTCGACGGCGACGAACTTGGCCCCCAGGCTTTCGACCTGCTCCTTGGCGGCGGGACGTACATCGGTGGCGGTGACCACCGCGCCCAGACGCCGGGCCGTGGCGATGGCCTGAAGCCCGGCCACGCCCGCGCCCATGACGAAGACCTTGGCGGCGGCGACCGTGCCGGCGGCGGTCATCATCATTGGAAAGCCGCGGCCATAGGCGTGGGCCGCCTCGATAACGGCCCGGTAGCCGGCCAGGTTGGCCTGGGACGACAGCACGTCCATCACCTGGGCGCGGGTGATGCGCGGGACGAACTCCATGGCGAAGCTGGTGACCCTGGCCTTGCTGAGCGCCTGAACCGTGTCCCTCTCGCGCCAGGCGTCGAGCATGGCCACGACCACGGCGCCGGGCTTGAGGGCGGCGATCTCTGCGGCGGTCGGCCCGCGCACCTTGAACAGCACATCGGCGCCGTCGAGCGCTGCGCGGACGTCCTTGACGACCACGGCGCCGGCGTCCTGATAGGTTTCGTCAGGAATCGCCGACCCGGCGCCGGCGCCCGCCTCGATGCGAACCTGAACGCCGGACGCGATCAGCTTTCTGGCCGTCTCCGGCGTGATCGCAACTCGGGGCTCTTCCCCGCGACGCTCGCGTGTACAGGCGATGACGACGGCCAAACGCGCCTCCCTGAAGGTCTGGTTTCAGACGTTAGGCGTGTTCGTGCGGAGGCGTAAAGGGCCGCCAGCCCGCCGCGGCGTTCACTCTGGTGAACCCGGGATAACCGGATCCCTCAAAACGCGTTCAGCGGGCCGGGGCGAACCTCAGCACGTCGCCAAGCCGGCGATGAGAATTTCCTGGAACGCCCCCTGATGAAAACCCTGATGATCTCCGCCGCCGCCGTCGCGCTTGTCGCCGCCGCCGGCTCCGCCCAGGCCCAGAGCGGCGTCGCTCTGGGTGAGCCCGCCTACGGCGGCACCGGCTGTCCGGCCGGGTCGGTTTCGGCCGCGCTCAGCCCTGACAACACCTCGCTCAGCCTGCTGTTCGACCAGTATGTCGTCGAGGCCGGTCAGTCGGTCGGTCGCAATTTCGACCGCAAGAGCTGCAACATCGCTATCCCGGTCCATGTGCCGAACGGCTATAGCGTCTCGGTGCTGGAGATCGACTACCGCGGCTACAACATGCTGCCGCGCCGGGCCACGTCGCAGTTCAACGTGGAGTATTTCTTCGCTGGCCGCCGCGGCCCGATGTTCACCCGCACCTTCAACGGCGCGATGGACTCCGACTTCCTGCTCAACAACACCCTGGTCGCCTCGGCGGTGACCTGGTCGGCGTGCGGCGAGGACGTGATCCTGCGCACCAACTCCTCGATGCGGGTGATGACCTCCGGCGGTCAGGACGCGATCGCCACCGTCGACTCCCAGGATGTCAACGCCGCCCTCGTCTATCACCTGCAGTGGCGCCGCTGCCGCTAAGGCGGCCTGCTCTCATCGGGTCGGCGGGGCCGACCGTTCTCAAGCTGGAGATGATCCCATGAAACGGTCGGCCCTTCTCGCCGGTCTGATGGTCCTGGCGGCGGCCTCGAGCGCCGCCGCCCAGGGCCGCCCGAATTTCGGCCCGCGCCCCCAACCGCGTGCGAGTTTGGAGGGCCCGGCCACCCCCGGCGCATCCGTCACCAATGCCTGCCCTCCCGACGCCTATTCGGTTGTGCGGGCTCCGGACGGAAGCAGCGTCAGCATCTTGTTTCACGCCTTCACGGTTGCGTCGGATGGAACTGGTCCGGCGGTTCAGCGGGCGCGCTGTCGGATTGAGGCGCCGCTGGTCCTGCCCGCGGGCTACGGGGCCGGGCTGACGAGCGTGGACTACCGCGGCTTCGCTCAGCTGGATCAGCGACAGTCCGCCGAGATCTCGGTGGACTATGAGATCGGGGCCGGCAACAGGGCCCCCCGCTTCCAGCGGCGAATTCAGGGACGCTATGGTGCAGATTTCGCCTTCACCGACCGCCTGCCGCCCGGCCGGCTGCGCCAGGCAGGATGCGGCGCGCGCGGCGCCGTGGCCGACCGCCTCAGCCTGGATGTGACCCTGACGCTCTCGACGGCCCTACGCCCGGGCGAGGCCATGGTGAGCCTCGATTCGGCCGATCAGGCCAGTCGCGCGCTGACCTACCGATTCGACGTCCAGCCGTGCGCTCGGCCCGAAACCGGACGCCAACCCACCTTGAGGTCGAGCTGATGGCTAGTGCGCAGGCTTCTTGCGCAGCAAGAAGATGCCGGCGGCGACCAGAACGAAGGTCGCGACGGCCGCGCCCATGAAGTTGCCGCGCGGGTAGAGCCACATGGTGAAGAAAAGCACCACGGCCGCAGTCAACAGCGAGCCCCATTTGGCGATGCCCATCACCAGCTCAAAAGTCGATGCCTGCTCGGAGATCTGCATCTCGCCGTGGGTGTAGTCGGTGTCTTTAGAGGCGGGGCCGGCCATCGGGCGAGGTCTCCTTAAGGGAGGGTCGAAATCGGGCCGGACTATAGCGGCGGTTTGCGCCGGCTCAAGTCCGCTCAGCCATAGAAACGGCGGTACCAGTCGACAAAGCGCGGGATGCCGTCTTCCAGCGGCACCTTGGGGTCGTAGCCGGTCAGGGCCTTGAGCGCCGAAACGTCGGCGAAGGTGGCGGTCACGTCGCCCGGCTGCATCGGCCGCATGATCTTGACCGCCTCACGGCCCAGCGCGGTCTCCAGCGTCTGGATCATATCCATCAGTCCGACCGGGCGGCTGTCGCCGATATTCAGGATGCGGGCCTGATCGCCCGGCGGTGGCCGGTCCAGCACGCCGACGATCCCATCGACGATATCGTCGACATAGGTGAAGTCGCGCGCCATGCGCCCTTCGCCGTAGACCTCGATCGGCTGACCGGCGAGGATCTTCCGGGTGAAGCTGAAATAAGCCATGTCGGGCCGGCCCCAGGGGCCATAGACGGTAAAGAACCTCAGGCCCGACTGCGGCAGGCCGTACAGCTTGGCGTAGCTGTGGCTCATCAGCTCATTGGCCTTCTTGGTGGCGGCATAGAGAGACACCGGCGCCGAGGTCGGATCGGTCTCGGAAAAGCCTGCGCCGTCCAGCGGCCGGTCGCCGTAGACCGAGCTGGACGAGGCATAGACCAGATGCTCGGCGCCGTTGTGGCGGGCCGCCTCCAGCACGCTGAGATGCCCGGCCAGATTGGCCTTTTGATAGGCGAACGGGTTGTCGATCGAATAGCGAACCCCGGCCTGGGCGGCCAGGTGGACAATGCGCCTGGCCCCGGTGTCCTTGACCAGCTCAGCGAAGCCCTCGGCGTCGGAGATGTCCATCCGCACCATGCGAAAGGCCGGGTTCTGCTCCAGCTGTTCGGTCCGCGCCGGTTTCAGCGCCGGGTCGTAATAGGTGTTGAAATTGTCCACCCCCACGACGGTCTCGCCGCGTGCCAGCAGGCGCTGGGCGGTGTGCATGCCGATGAAGCCGGCGGCCCCGGTGACGATCACGGTCATAACGCCGGTCCTAGGGCATTCGGGGCGGTTCGTCACCGCCGCTGTGACAACGGCCGAAGCGCTTGTGGTGGCGACGGTCCGGGGTTAGCCAGGGGCCATGCCAACCTTGCTGATCTTTGGGCTGGGCTATCTGGGCGGGGCGGTCGCACGCCGGGCCCAGGCCGAGGGCTGGCGGGTGCTGGGCGTCTCGCGCGACGCGGATCGCGGCCTGATCGACCCGGGCGACGCCGATGCGATGACGGTGGCGCTGGATCAGGCCGACGCCCTGTTGATCACCGCCGCGCCGGACGCCGAGGGTTGTCCGGGCCATATCGCCTTGGCCCCGCTGCTGAGCCGCAGCGGGCCGGGCTGGATCGGCTATATCTCGTCCACGGCGGTCTATGGTGACCGCGCCGGCGGCTGGGTGTTCGAGGATTCGGCCCTGAACGCCGCCTCGATTCCAGGCGCGCGCCGCGTCGCGGCCGAGCGGCTGTGGCTGGGACGGGCCGCCCATATCTTTCGGCTGCCGGCCATCTATGGACCAGGCCGCTCGACGCTGGAGCGGCTGCGCGACGGCACCGTGCGGCGCGTGCACAAGCCTGACCAGGTGTTCAACCGGATCCACGTCGATGACGCCGCCTCAGGGATCTGGGCCTCGATCCAGCGCCCTCGCCCCGGCCGGGCCTACAATCTGGCGGACGACGATCCCTCGGCGATGGAGACGGTGATTTTGGAAGGCTGCGCCCGGCTGGGGATCGAGCCGCCGCCCCGCACCGATCTGGACGACCCGTCGGTGTCCGAGGCGATGCGCGGCTACTATCTGGATTCCAAGCGCGTCTCCAACGCCCGGGCCAAGGCTGAACTGGGCTGGCGGCCGCAGTATCGGACCTGGCGAGAGGGTCTGGAGGCTCTGCTCGCGACAGCTTTACCTAAGGGCGGTTGAGCCGCCTCGCGCGCGGGGCTAAGGCTGGGTCATGCCCGATATCACCGACAAGCAATTCTTCACCGAAGACGAGGCCCTGGATTTCCACCGGCTGCCGCGGCCCGGCAAGCTGGCGGTCCAGCCGACCAAGCCCATGGCCACCCAGCGCGACCTGTCGCTGGCCTATTCGCCGGGCGTCGCGGTTCCAGTCCTGGCCATCGCCAAGGACGAGGACCTCGCCTACGACTATACGTCCAAGGGCAATATGGTCGCCGTCATCTCCAACGGCACCGCCATCCTGGGCCTGGGCAATCTGGGGGCCATGGCCTCCAAGCCGGTGATGGAGGGCAAGAGCGTCCTGTTCAAGCGCTTCGCCGACGTCGACAGCTTCGACGTCGAGGTCCAGACCACCGACCCGGACGAGTTCATCACCGTGGTCAAGAACATCGGGGCCACCTGGGGCGGGATCAATCTGGAGGACATCAAGTCCCCCGAGTGTTTCGTCATCGAGAGCCAGCTGCAGGACCTGCTGGACGTGCCGGTCTTCCATGACGACCAGCACGGCACCGCCATCATCTCGACCGCCGGGCTGATCAACGCCGTCGAGATCGCCGGCAAGAAGCTGGAGGACGTCAAGGTCGTGCTGGTCGGGGCCGGCGCGGCGGGCCTGTCGTCGATCGGCCTGATGAAGGCGGTCGGGGTTCGGGCTGAGAACACCGTGATCATCGACCGCGAGGGCGTGGTCTACAAGGGCCGCGACAACGTCGATCAGTGGAAGGCCGCCCACGCCACCGACACGCCGCACCGCACCCTGGCCGAAGCGATGGTCGGGGCCGACGTCGTGCTGGGCCTGGCCGCCAAGGGCGCCATCACCAAGGAGATGGTCGCCTCCATGGCCCCGCGCCCGATCATCTTCGCCATGGCCAATCCCGACCCGGAGATCACGCCCGAAGAGGTCCAGTCGGTGCGTGACGACGCCATCATCGCCACCGGCCGGTCCGACTACGCCAACCAGGTCAACAACGTCCTGGGCTTTCCCTACATCTTCCGCGGCGCCCTGGATGTGCGCGCCCGCACGGTCAATCACGAGATGAAGGTGGCCTGCGCCCGCGCCCTGGCCCAGCTGGCGCGCGAAGACGTGCCCGATGAGGTCGCCATTGCGTACCGGGGGCGCAAGCTGAAGTTCGGTCCGGACTACATCATTCCGACCCCGTTCGATCCGCGCCTGATCTGGTACATCCCGCCCTTCGTGGCCCAGGCGGCCATGGACACCGGCGTCGCGCGCAAACCCATCGAGGACATGGAGGCCTACCGGGCCGAACTGCGCCAGCGGGTCGATCCGTCCGCCGCCTTGATGCAAAAAATCTCGTCCGCCGTGCGCGGCGCGCCCAACAAGCGCATCGTTTTCGCCGAGGGCGAGGAGCCCCAGGTCATTCGCGCCGCCTATGGCTTCAAACAGGCCAATCTGGGCACGCCGATCCTGATCGGCCGCGAAGAGCTGATCCGTCAGAACGCGGCCGAGGCCGGACTGAACTTCGATGATCTGGACATCGAGATCACCAACGCCCGCGTCGCCCACAAGAACGCCGCATATACCGACTGGCTCTATGAGCGGCTGCAGCGGCGCGGCTATCTGCGCCGCGACGTCCAGCGGATGATCAACCAGGATCGCAACTATTTCGGCGCCACCATGTGCGCGCTGGGCGACGCCGACGCCATGGTCACCGGGGTGACGCGCAACTTCAACATGGCGCTGCGCGAAGTGCGCCGGGTGCTGGACGTGGCCGACCGGATGATCGGGATGTCCATCGTCCTGGCCAAGGGCCGGACCCTGTTCGTGGCCGACACCTCGATCCATGAGCTGCCCAGCGCCGAAGACCTGGCCGAGATCGCCATCAAGGCCGCCGACACCGTGCGTAAGCTGGGTCGCCAGCCGCGCGTCGCCTTCCTCAGCTATTCGACCTTCGGCAATCCGCCGGGCGACCGCTCGGAAAAGGTGCGCGAGGCCATCCGCATCCTCGACAATCTGGGCGTCGATTTCGAATACGAGGGCGAGATGCCGCCGGACCTGGCGCTGGATCCTGCTCAGCGGGCCAACTATCCGTTCATGCGCCTGACCAAGGACGCCAATGTGCTGGTCATGCCTGCGATCCATTCCGCCGCCATCTCGACCCAGCTGGTCCAGGCCCTGGACGCCGCCACCGTAATCGGGCCGATCATGGTCGGGCTGGAGAAGTCGGTTCAGATCGTGCCCCTGGGCGCGTCGGTGACCGAGCTGATCACCGCCGCCACCTTCGCCGCCTATGAAGAGAGCGTGATCGAGGAGGGGTGAGGGCCCGGCCTCGGCCGCGCTCAGGACGGCTGGACTTCGGCCTCCTCGGCCTCAGCGGCGGCGCGCGCCCTGGCGGCGGCCTCCACGGCCGGCTGGCGCTTGGCGACATAGAAGGCGAGCAGCACCGCAAAGACGCCGATGACCGTCGAGTAGAAGAAGAAGGTGACGTAGCCGGCGCCCAGCCCCTCGCGCGTGACGCCGCTGGCGGCGGCGCCCGTGACCAGCGATTCCGGCGACAGGTTGGCGAACAGCGGCTTGAACGCCGCCAGCGGCCCGCCGGCGTCGGCGGATCGAGCCGAGGCCTCGACGATCCGCCCGGACTGGGACGCGATGATCTTGCCCGGCAGCGCGTACAGCGACGTGAACAGGGCGTACTGGGTCGCGGTGAAGCCGATCGACGTCAGGCTGGACATATAGGCGATCAGGGCGGTGCCGGCGAAGCCGGTCGCGACATTGTCGATGCCGATCGCAACGAACAGCGCCGACAGCTCATGGCCCTGGGTGGCCAGCCAGGCGAAGATGATGTTCGACACCGGGCTCATGAAGGCGCCGATGACCATGGTGCGGATCAGCCCCAGCCGGGCCACGCACCAGCCGCCGACGATAACCCCGACCGACAAGGCCACCACGCCGAATACCTTACGGACCTCGGCGATCTCGATCAGGCTGAACCCCAGGTCCTGATAGAAGGGATTCATGATGTTGAGCACGAAATCGGCCAGACGATAGACGCAGATCAGCGCCAGGATCGGCCCGGCCAGGGGGCCGAAACGGTTGAAGAAGTCGCGAAGCGGCGCCCCGAACGATCCGGCCAGATAGGCGCCGGGACGGGTGCGTACGCCCGGAATGGGCAAGCAGGCCACAGCCAGGAGGCCCAAGCCCGCCGCTACATAGACGAGCTGGACCAGAACGCCGGACAGACCGCCCAGCGCCAGCGTGCCCGCCACCGCCTCCTGGCCGCCGGTGGAGACGCCGAACAGACCGAGCGCCCAGCTCAGGGCCGCAGCCTGGTTGGTCAGGCCGGTGCCGATGATCAGAGCCGCGACCACCAGAATAGCCACCCGGACCACCCATTCGACGAACTCCATCACCGGATTGGCCGGAATGTCTCCGACGGGAATGGGCCGCACCACATGGGCCTGTTCGCGCGGGGCCAGCAGCACGCCCAGGACGCCGATGCCCATCAGGCAGGCCATGATCGCGTAGGACAGGTTCCAGTTATAGAGCTGGGCCAGGACCAGCGGCACGGCGCCGGCCACGATCACCGCCACCCGGTAGCCGAGCTGGTAGGACGCGGCCATGACCCCTTGGCGGGTGTCGTCGGAGGCCTCGATGCGCCAGGCGTCGATGGCGATGTCCTGGGTCGCCCCGAAGAAGCCGACCATGATGGCGAAGGCGGCCACCGTCGCCAGCGAGGTCGCCGGATTGGAGCCCGAGATCAGCCACAGGCCCAGAATGATCAGGCCCTGGGTCGCCAGCATCCAGGATCGCCGATGGCCGAGCCACTTCGTCAGACCCGGAATGCTGGTCCGGTCGACCAGCGGGGCCCAGACGATCTTGAGCGAATAGACCAGACCGGCCAGGGCAAAGAAGGCGATCACCTCCAACGACAGGCCCGATTCGCGCAGCCACGCCGACAAGGTGTCGTAGATCAAAAGATTAGGCAGGCCCGCCGCAAAGCCGAGCAACAGCATGGCGAAAACCCGCCGCTCGCCATAGACCTTGATCGAGTCCCACCAGCCCAGCCGGTCAGTCGCGGTCGTCCCGGTGTCGTTCGCCATGCGGCAGGCCCCTTATCAGGCGCCCCCGCGCCGTCTCAGGAAGCCAGCTTTACCCGACTGTCGCGGTTCGTCCAGCGGGCCAGAGCGCCGCGTAGCAGATCGACATCGATGGGCTTGGCCAGATGATCGTTCATGCCCGCCTCAAGACAGGCGCGGCGGTCCTCGGCGAAGGCGTTGGCGGTCAGGGCCACGATGGGCGTCTCATCGCCCCGGGCGCGCACGGCGCGGGTCGCGGCCAGGCCGTCCATGCCCGGCATCCGCATATCCATCAGCACCAGATCGTAGCGGGCGCGGGCCATGGAGCCGACGGCTTCATCACCCGAGGCCGCCGTCTCGACCGAGCAGCCCTCGCGCCGCAACAAGGTCTTGGCCAGAAGCGCATTGACCGGATTGTCCTCGGCCAGGAGCACACGCAGACCCGCGAACCGGGGCGCGGCGACGCGCTCGTCGTCGCGGGCCGGGGTGCTGGAGGACGCCGTCTTGAGAATGGCCTGGACCCGCTCGGCCAAGGAGGCGCGCCGGAGCGGCTTGATCAGATAACCGGCGAAGCCGTGGTCTCGGTAACGCTGGATCAGATCGCGATCCTGGGGGCGCAGCAGAATGACGCCGCGGGCGCCGTCCGGCGGCGCGGCCAGCACGCCGTCCTTGGCCCCAGCGTGGTCGATCAGCATGATAGGGCATTCAGCCTGGCCGGTGTCGGCGACAAGACGCGCGGTCCCGCCCGAGGCCTGGATGTGTCCCGCTGCGGCGGCTTGAACGAAGCGATCCGGGGACGAGACGCCGACGCCCAGGCCCTCAAGCGGTTGTCCGCGGCCCTCTTCGGCCCCAGGCGCCCGGTCAAATGCGACCTCGACGACGAAGCGGGCGCCGCCTTGCCGAGCGTCCTGAACGCTGGCCTTGCCGCCCATGCCGCGGGCCAGCCGCTCCACGACCGCCAGCCCCAGCCCCGTGCCGCCGTGGCGCACCGCGTCGTCGGCGTTGACGTGGCCGAACTGTTCAAAGATGCGCGCGCGCGCCTCAACCGGCACGCCCGGGCCGCTGTCCTCAACGACGAAGCGCAGAATCGGGCGTTCGTCGGGGCCGCCGGCGCGCTCAACGCTGATATGGACGCCGCCCGCCGGGGTGAACTTCACCGCATTGCCGGCCAGGTTGAACAGAATCTGGCGCAACCGACCGTCATCGCCCAGCACGTCGGGCGCTTCGGGCGCGACGGTCCAGACAATCTCCAGGCCCTTGTCGTGGGCCTTGGGACTGAGCAGTTCGGCGACGCCCTGGACCAGGGCCTCCAGATCGACCGGGGCCTTTTCGAACTCGACCTTCCCAGCTTCCAGTCGGGCATAGTCCAAAAGGTCATTGACCAGACCCAGCAAATGCTCGGCGGAATCGCGCGCGGCCGTCGCATAGGCCTTCTGGGCGCCGTCCAGCCGGGTGCGCGACAGCAGACCCAGCATCCCGATCACGCCGTTCAGCGGCGTGCGCATCTCATGGCTCATCAGGCGCAGAAACTCGGCGCCGGATTCCACGCCCTGTTCCGCCTGGGGTTTCGCCTTCGCCCTTCTGGCCATGCCGCCTCCCGCTACTGGAGGCCGATGATGCACGGACGGGATTAACGGTCGCTCAAGGCCGGCGCGCGTTCGGACAAAAAGGCGGGGACGGCGACGTCCAGCATCGGTCGGCGCCAGGCGAGAGCCTCGGCGATGTGGCGGCGAACGACGCCGGTGGAGCCTTCGAGGTCGGCGATGGTGCGGGCAAGGCGAAGGGTCCGGGTCCAGCCGCGCGCGGTCAGCCCCCCCGCCTCGCCGGCGCGGATCAACAGGGCGCGGCCGGCCTCGTCTGGCGTGGCGATCTGGTCCAGCACCGGGCCGGACGCGCGCGCGTTCAGCGTCGCCTCGGGTTCAAGGTTCAGGGCCTGGGCCCGTTCGGCGGCGATGGCGCGGGCCTGGGCCACGCGGGCGGCGGCCTCGGCGGTGCCTTCGGCCGGGGGCGGCAGGGCCATGTCGGCGGCGGTGACCGCCGGGGCCTCGACCTGAAGGTCGATGCGGTCCAGCAGAGGGCCGGACAGCCGACCTTGATAATCCTTCTGACAGCGCGGAGCCTTGCCGCAGGCGCCCTTGCCGGCGCCGCCCAGGCCGCAGCGACAGGGATTCATCGCCGCCACCAGCTGAAACCTGGCCGGATAGCGGACATGGGCGTTGGCCCGCGCCACCGTGACCTCGCCGGTCTCCAGCGGCGTTCTGAGCGAATCCAGCGCCTGGGGGCTGAATTCGGGCAGCTCATCCAGGAACAGCACGCCGTTGTGGGCCAGCGACACCTCGCCCGGCTTGGCCTTGAGCCCGCCGCCGGTCAGGGCCGCCATTGAGGCGGAATGGTGCGGGCTGCGGAACGGGCGGGCGCTGGTCAGGTCGCCGCGCTTGATCATCCCGGCCAGAGACCAGACCATCGAGGTTTCCAGAAGCTCGGTCGGGGTCAGGGGCGGGAGCAGGCCCGGCAGGCGCGCCGCCAGCATCGACTTGCCCGAGCCGGGCGGGCCGGTGAAGCTCGACGTGGGGTCGATTGTCATGGTCCAGAGATGGTCACCGCAACGATCCCGGCGACGGTCTACATACGTTGGTCTTCCGACGCTCAGACCGGGCGCGACAGCCTTCGGCGTCAGCTTGATGCAGCGCACCGATATGCGGACGAACACCGTCTTCTGATCGTCGAGACCATCATCGACGAGGCCATCTCTGCATTCTCCGGCCACCATCTCACGAAGGGTAAGCTCGGGACGTTCATCCGCCGCGTCGATGCGGGTGACCTCAAACTTCCGCATGTTCTAATCGCCGAGAGCTTGGACCGGCTAAATCGCCAAGCTCCCCTCGACGCGCTCGCGCCGTTTATCGGCCTCATCAATGCAGGGATCACACTCGTCACGCTTACGGATCGCCAGCGGTTCACGCGGCAAAGCATGGCAGAAGACGGCGGGCTTCGCCTGCTGAGCAGCCTGATTGTGATGCTTCGCGCACATGAAGAGTCTGCGACCAAGAGCAAGCGCGTGAGGGCGGCGTGGGCTCGAAAACGCGAGGAAGCAGGCGGTCGCAAGCTGACCAGAGTGTGTCCCGCGTGGCTGACGCTGAGCGAGGACAGATCGACCTTCACGGTCCTGGAGGACCGCGCTGGCGTGGTCCGCCGCATATTTGAAGAGTCCGCCGTTGGCGTGGGCAAGGCGTCCATTGCCCGTAGGCTCAACGCGGAGGGAGTCCAGCCTTTTCGAGGTGCGGATGGCTGGCACGCAAGCTACATCCAGAAAGTCATAGGGTCGGACGCTGTGGTCGGCACCTACCAGCCGCACACCCTGGAGCAAGGGAAGCGTCTTCCTGCTGGTCCACCAATCGAGAACTACTTCCCCAGCATAATCCAGCGCGACCTTCTCCTGAGAGCGCGCGCCGCCGTGATCTCCAGGCGGCGTGCTGGCTCGGGACGCAAAGGAACCGGGTTCCGAAACATCCTCACCTTCGTAGCTCACTGTGCCGCATGCGGTTCACGCATGATCGCGGACTGAGACACGAGCACGTGGTGCCGATGGGCTTGATGCTACGAGCCCTACTCGACGGGCAGGTCTCACCCGAGGAGGCCATTCGACTGAACGAGGATGCGATCATCACTATCGGCGAAGATCGTCGCTTGGATCGGAGCGGCCATCCGAACTTGCGTGACCCCTGGAAGCGCTACGCGGGCACGGGGATCAAGTTCTTGCCGAACCCGCGATGGTCCATTGAGAGGCGAGAGGCGCTAACCGCGCACGATCTGATCGCCAGCCCGGAGGAGATTGCGACGGCCTTGGGTTCTCACATCTGACTTGCTAGCCCTCCCCCCCATCGTCCTCCCCCGTCTTCCGCGCCCTGACCCTGGCGTCAGTGTCGCCGAAATGCGTTCTTAGATCATACTGGCGACATCGGGAGTGGACGATCCCAGTCGAACCAGCACGAGTGACGTGAGAGGTCGGGCGCGATGGAAGCGGGCCGGATAGGCCCGTTCCGAGCAAGCCCGTCCGGCGAGCCGAGCGGATGCGAGGGCTCGGCGAGCGGGATGGGGTGGGTCTTGTTCAAAGGCCGCTGGCCCTGGCGGGCATGTCGAGGTCGTCGATCCGCACACGTCGATGATGTTGATCGAGTTGGCCTCGTTCTGATGAGCCGGGCGCGCCCGGCGTCATGCGAGCGCGCGGCTCTCGGCTTCGCTCGACCCGCCGTGCGCGCTCGCCGTTCCTGGACCTCTCCTCCCGTCGAGTGGTCTTCTTGGGTTCCTGGGCCGCAGGCCCGATCAGGAGCGCATTTCGGCGACAGATCGGTGCGCCAAAAACTCCCCCTTCAACAGGCCCAAAAAAACCTACCAGAATCAGCGCCCGGCGAAGTCCGTTTTGGCGTGGAGCGATCTATGTGTTTTGCATACGGGGGAGCGGAGCTTTGACCCGAGGAAAGGTCTGGTCGCCTGCAAGGGAAGCTTGGCTCGCGCAGACCGAGGCGTGGACCCGCCCAGTTACGGAGAAGAGCGGGCCTGAGTTGGATTGGCGACGGTTCGGGCGTGTCGCAGTGTGCATGGACTTCGGTCAGCGCGCGCACACGCTCCACCGCATCGAGTCGCTCTGTCCTGGCAGCGGCGATGCGCGGAAGGCGCTGGAGGTCCTAAAGGGCTTGGCGGTCAAGTTTGGAGCGCGTCTCGTCGGTAACGCCCATGCCTATCCGACCGAAGAGTGCCCTGCGCCGGATCAGGAGAAGCTGAACGCGTTTTATAGGAGTTGCGGGTTCAGCTTAGGGCCAGCGCCCTATCACTGGGTGACATACCCGCCCAATCCAGATCACTGCCGCCGACGTGACGACTTTCCTTGACGCCCTGGCAATCCATGAGATCGTCTCATGGATGAAGCGCGTAGGATTTTATCTGAGGGTCTCGACAGACCAACAGACCGTCGAGAACCAACGCCAAGCTCTCCAGGAAGTCGCCGACAGATCGGGCTGGTCTGTCGTCCACATCTTCGCCGACGAGGGTATCTCTGGGGCCAAAGGGCGGGACAAGCGCCCTGGGTTCGACGCCTTGCTCAAGGCTATCGCTCGCAAGGAGATCGACCTCGTGGCGGCTTGGTCGGTGGATCGCCTCGGCAGATCACTCAGCGACTTGGTGGGCTTCCTCGGCGACATCCAGGACAAGGGCTGCGATCTCTATCTGCACGTTCAAGCCCTGGACTCCTCGACGCCCTCAGGTCGCCTTCTCTTTGGCATGGTCGCCCTGTTCGCCGAGCACGAGCGGGCCATGATCCGTTCACGCGTGCAGGCAGGCTGTGATCGCGCCCGCGCAAAGGGCGTGCGGTTCGGTCGTCCTCCGATGCCGGTCTACCGCCTGGAGAGGGTCAAGAAGGCCCTCCTCGACGGTCAGAGCATCCGCCAAGCCGCCAAGGCGACCGGCGTCTCCACGGCCACCGTCCAGAAGGTCAAACGGTCCCTGAACGGTCAGCAAGCCCCCCTGGAGACCGTCGCGGCGACCGTTTGAGTATCGCTCCCGACCGTCGCCTCCACCCGTAGATCACCGTCCAGGGCGGTTAGAAGGGCCGTGTGGAAGACGGTTGGAGCCGCACCCGGATCAATCGACCACCCCTTGATCAGATTGTGGCCACCCGCCGCCGCCACCTCCAGCGCCCGCTTGGCCAGTTCCTGGCCGCGCACCTCGCGAAGATCGGGAACCGCTTCCCCGGCGATGGCGGCGCCCGGCTCGGGCCGGCGCATCACCTGGGTTCCGCGAAAATGGTTGACCACGGCGATCAGCGAGCGCGGCGCCAGGATGGCCAGATCCCCGGCCCAGGCGGCCTCGGGGCCATTGGCCTCCGGACAGATCAGGCCCAGATCCATTGAGGCCACCGCCACCGCAGCGGGCAGAGCCCCGGCCACCGGCGCGATCCGTCCGTCCAGGCCCAACTCTCCCACCGCCGCCCAGCCGTCCAGCGCATCGACCGGCAGGATGCCCATCGACGCCAACAAGGCCAGGGCGATGGGCAGGTCAAAATGGCTGCCCTCCTTGGGCAGATCGGCGGGCGCCAGATTGGCTACCACCCGCCGGGCCGGAAAGGCCAGGCCGATCCCGGCCAGCGCCCCGCGCACCCGCTCGCGGCTTTCGGCCACAGCCTTGTCGCCCAGGCCCACGACCTGAAAGCTGCCCTGCATTCCCGACGTCGAGGTCACCTCGACGTCAACGCGCCGGGCCTCGACCCCTTCGAACGCCACGGTGACAACCTTGGCGAACATTCGTCTCTCCCAACCGCTGACGGGTTGCGAGAACAAAATACGAACAACCGTGTTCCGTCAAGCCCCGTCGAGCGCCGCCCAGCCGAAGTCGAGTAGAGGCCGTGTTCGCTCCGTGAAGTCGGCGATGGCGGTCGGAAGACCGGGCGAGACGACCTCAGCCTGAGCCAGGGGCAGCGAAACGATCCAGCGGGTGCGTTTGATCGCGGCCTCCAGAGGACCGCCGGCTTGATCTTCAAACCCCTTGGGCGTTCGCTTGACCGGGGCGCCGGGATCGAGCCGCAGGCCCGCCCCCTCAAGCGCCGTCTCGACCTTGGCCCAGCCAGCCGGATCGCGGACCAGACCCGCGCGGATCGCGTCGATGTCGGCGCGCTCGTCCAGATAAAAGCCGGCGGCGATAAAGGGTCCATGGCCGTGCGGTTCGTCCGGCAAGGCCAGCGGGTCGATCCCGCCGGCGGGCTCCGGCTCGATATGGATATAGACCATGCCGGGGCTCATCCGTTGACCGTCGCGGGTCAGGGTGCCGGACACGTGGGTCTTGTAGGGCCGCTTATCCTTGGAAAAGCGGGTGTCGCGGTGAATGCGGAACTGGCTGGATTTCGGATCGCCCGCCAGCGGCAGGCCGCGCGCCGCCATCGCCTCGGACGTCGCGGCGATCAGGGCGGCCAGACCGGGTTTGAGCTGGTCGTCATAGACGGCGCGGTTCGCCGTGAACCAGTCGCGGTCGTTGTTCGCGGCCAGGCCGCGCAGGAAATCCAGCCCTTGCGACGTGAAGCCGGAAAATCCGCCCATGGTGTGCTCCCGCGCCCGACATCCCTGTGGATCGATCCAGCATAGTCCCGGCTGCGACCCGCCGTCAGCCCGGAATCGCTTGAGCCAAGGGGCCTGATCGGCCAACTTGCGCGCCTTCATGAACGCCCCTTCGCCCCCGCCTGTCCCGGCCGACGCCAGCCCGATGATGGCCCAGTATCTGGCCGCCAAGGCGCGCCAGCCGGACGCCCTGTTGTTTTTCCGCATGGGCGATTTCTACGAACTGTTCTTCGAGGACGCCGAGACCGCTGCCGGCGTGCTGGGCATCACCCTGACCCGGCGCGGCAAGCACCAGGGCGGCGACATCCCGATGGCCGGGGTGCCGGTTCACGCCATGGACGGTTATCTGGCGCGGCTGATCCGGGCCGGGTTCAAGGTCGCGGTCTGTGAACAGATGGAAGACCCGGCCGAGGCCAAGAAGCGCGGCTCCAAGGCGGTGGTGCGCCGTGACGTTGTGCGGGTCGTCACCCCCGGCACCCTGACGGAAGACAGTCTGCTGGAGGCGGGGCGCGCCAACCGGCTGGCGGCGGTGGCGGTGCGCGGCGACCGGGCGGCGCTGGCCACGGTGGAGCTGTCGACCGGCGAGGTCGAGAGCCTGCCCTGCGCGCGCGATCAGTTGGGCGCCGTGCTGGCGGCGGTGCGGCCCTCCGAGACCCTGGCCGGGGATCGCCTGTTCGCCGACGAGGCGGTCGCGGCGGCGCTGAAGGCCTCCGGCGGCGTGGTCCAGCCGATGGCCCAGGCCCTGGCCGAGCCCGGCGCTGCGCGTGATCGGGCCGAGCGGCTCTATGGAGCGGCGACGCTCGACGGCTTCGGCGATTTCGAACCGGCCGAGATTTCGGCCCTGGGTCTGATCGCGGCCTATATCGAGACCACCCAGGCCGGAAAGCTGCCGGCGCTGAAGGCGCCGCGCCGGTTGGTCGAGGCCGGTTTCATGGCGATTGATCAGGCCACGCGCGTGTCGCTGGAAATCGACCGCTCTCAGGCCGGCGCGCGCGAAGGGTCGCTGATCGGGGCCGTCGACCGCACCGTCACCGCACCGGGCGCCCGGCGCCTGACCGAGCGGATCAGCCGGCCGCTGTCGGACCCCGCCGCCATCGAGGCGCGGCTGGACGCCGTCGGCTGGCTGGTCGAGCGACGCGACCACCGTCGGGTCTTACGCGGGACGCTGAAGGGCGCGCCCGATCTGGCCCGCGCCCTGTCGAGACTGGCGCTGGGACGTGGCGGGCCGCGCGATCTGGCGGCTTTGCGTGACGGTCTGGCCCGTGCTGCGGCGGTGCGGGATCACCTGGCGGCGAACCCGGACCCGCTGACGGAGCCTCCCGCCGAGATCGCCCAGGCGCTTCGCGCCCTGACGCCAGATGCGGAGATTACCGCCCTCGCATCCGACCTGGAGCGCGCCCTGATCGAACAGCCGGGCCATCTGGCCCGCGACGGCGGTTTCGTCGCCCGGGACTGGTCGGAAGACCTGGACGCCGCGCGCGCGCTGCGCGACGATTCCAGAAAGGTCATCGCTGATCTCGAGGCGAAATACCAGATTGACAGTGGGCTGCCGTTTCGCGCCAAACACAATGCGGTCCTGGGCTATTTCCTTGAAATCGCGCCTAAACACGCCGACGATCTGATCCGGAAAGGCCCCGAGAGCGGCTTCATCCACCGTCAGACCCTGGCCAATCAGGTGCGCTTCACCACGGTCGAACTGGCCGAGCTGGACGCCAGGATCGCCCAGGCCGGCGACCGCGCCCTGGCCATGGAGATCGAGATCTTCGAGGGCTTGCGGCAGCAGGCTGTCAATCTCGCCGAGCCCTTGCGCGCCCAGGCCGAGGCCTTGGCCGAGCTTGATGTCGCTGCGGCCCTGGCCGAATGGGCCGAAGAGGCGCGCTGCGTGCGCCCGACCATTGACCGCTCCGCCGTCTTCGAGGTCCAGGCCGGTCGCCACCCGGTGGTCGAAGCGGCTGTGACGGCCGCGGGCGAACCCTTTACGCCCAACGCCTGTTCGCTGGACGGGGTCGGCGAGGCGGCTAAGCGACTGATGATCGTCACCGGCCCGAACATGGCCGGCAAGTCGACCTTCCTGCGCCAGAATGCGCTTCTGGCCGTCCTGGCCCAGGCGGGCTGTTTTGTGCCGGCATCGGCCATGCGGCTGGGCGTCGTGGATCGACTGTTCTCCAGGGTCGGGGCCGGTGATGATCTGTCACGCGGCCGCTCCACCTTCATGACCGAGATGGTCGAGACCGCCGCCATCCTGACCCAGGCGACGGACCGGTCGCTGGTGGTGCTGGACGAGATCGGACGCGGCACCGCCACCTATGACGGCCTGGCTATCGCCTGGGCCTGCGCCGAATATCTGCACGATCAGGTCCGCTGCCGCACCCTGTTCGCCACCCACTATCACGAGCTGGCGCGGCTGGAGGGGCGGTTGGAGCATCTGGGCAATCTGTCAATGCGGGCCAAGGAATGGAACGGCGAGCTGGTCTTTCTGCACGAGGCCGGACCGGGCGCGGCGGATCGTTCCTACGGCGTTCAGGTGGCCAAGCTGGCCGGCGTGCCTACCCCGGTCGTGGCTCGCGCCCGGGCCGTCCTGGAGCGGCTCGAGGGCCAGGAAGCGCCGCCCGCCCGGCTGGACGACCTGCCGCTGTTTGCGGTCGGCGTGCACGAACCCGAACCGACCGGGCCGTCGCCGCTGGAGGCCCTGCTCAAGACGGTCGAGCCCGATGACCTTACCCCGCGTGAGGCGCTGGAGATGCTTTATCGGTTGAAGGGCAAGCTGTAGTCTACGTTCCACGCGAACCAGCGCGAATACCCCAGCGCCTTGTCACCCCGGACGCCGCAAAGCGGCGATCCGGGGCAGGCCGGACCCCTTGACCCCTCCCGGACGACCCGACAGGGTCGAGCCGGGAGAACGCTGATGTCAAAGCTGTTCTATGTCTATCTGCTGGCCAGCGCGCCCTGCGGTCATCTCTACGTCGGGGTCACCGGTGATCTCGTTCAGCGGATCTCGGATCACAAGAGCGGTCTGTTTGCGGGCCACACCGGCGAGCACGGAATTGATTGTCTCGTCTGGTATGAGATTCACAAATACATCGACCAGGCGATCCTCAGGGAGAAGCGGATCAAACGGTGGCGTCGAGACTGGAAGTTCGCACTCGTGGAAGCGCAGAATCCGCATTGGCTCGATCTTTATGGCGAGGTCTGCGTAAACGGGCCGTCGGGTCCGGTTCGGCGCACCGCCGACCGGACCGAATAGCGTGCAGTCCGTGCGTCCCGGCTCTCCCCCCGGCGTTCGCCGGGCCTCGGCCGGGATGACAAGGGCAGCGCGCAATTCCTTGGGGCGGGCCTGTGGCTAATCTGGAGATTCTCACCGCCATTCGCGCCGAGCTGGAGGCGGCGCGTGAGCGGACGGGGCAGCGGCTGGACGGCGGACTTAGAGGCGTGGAGGCGGCGCGGCTCTACGCCGCTGCGGCTGATCAGGCGGTCACCGCCTTGTGGACCCAGGCCGGGGGCGATGCGGTCGGACCGCATCGGCTGAGTCTTCTGGCTGTCGGCGGATACGGGCGTAGCGTCTTGGCTCCCTGGTCGGATCTGGATCTGATGGTGCTGCGTCCAGCCAAGGCGGCGCCCGAGGTCGAGGCCCTGGTTGAGACAGTGCTGCACGGCCTGTGGGACCTGGGCTTCAAGATCGGCTGGTCGGTGCGAACCCAGGCCGAGGCCTTCAAACTGGCCCGCCAGGACATGACCGTGCGCACCGCGCTGCTGGAGGCGCGTCATCTGGCCGGCGACGCCAAACTATCCGAAACCTTTCTTCGCCGTTTTCGCCAGACTGTGATGAGAGGCGACCACCGGCCCTTCATCACCGCCAAGCTGGAGGAACGCGACACCCGCCATGCCAAGGCCGGGGCCGTGCGCTATCAGGTCGAGCCCAACGTCAAGGACGGCAAGGGGGGGCTGCGGGATCTCAACTCCCTGTTCTGGATCGCGCGTTCGTTGGCGCCGGAGAGCGATATGGGCCGGGCGGCGCTGGAGGGGCTGCTCACCTCCAAGGAGCAGCGGCTGGCGGTCCAGGCCTTTGATTTCCTGTGGACCGTGCGCATCCATCTGCACCGGCTGGCCGGGCGGGCCCAGGAGAAGCTGGCTTTCGAATATCAGCCTGAGATCGCCAAGCTGATGGGCTGGAGCGGGCGCGGCGACGAGCCGGCGGTCGAGCGGTTCATGCGCCGCTATTTCGTCATCGCGCGCGACGTCGGGGCCTTGACCCGAGCCATGTCGGCCAAGCTGGAGGCGCTGCACGGCAAACAGGCCGGCGGTCTGGTCCGTTTCCTGCCGTTGCCGGGGCGGCGACGCAAATCGCGTATCGAGGGCGTAGTCGAGGAGGCCGGGCGCCTGACCGTGACCGAGGCGGCGGCTCTGTCCGAGCATCCGGTGCGGATGTTCGAGCTGTTCCGTGAGGCCGATCGACTGGGTCTTGATCTGCACCCGGACGCCTTTGGGGCGGTGGCCCGGTCGCTGGAAAAGATCACCCCGGCGCTGCGCCGTGATCCTGAGGCGACGCGGGCGTTTCTGGACACCCTGGCGCAAGGGCGCCGGCCCTACCGCACGCTCAGCCTGATGAATGAGGCCGGACTACTGGGCCGGTTCCTGCCCGAGTTCGCGCGCGTCGTCGGTCAGACCCAGTTCAACCGCTATCACGCCTATACGGTCGATGAGCATACGCTGCAGGCCGTCGGTATTCTGAAGGATATCGAGACGGGCGCCTTGAAGGACGACCACCCGCTGTCGCATTCGGTGTTTCCGCTGATCGACGATCATGAGGCGCTCTATCTGGCGCTGCTGCTGCACGATGTCGGCAAGGGCGGCTCGCGCGGCCAGCTCGAGGACGGGGCCATCGCCGCCCGGCGCGCCTGCGAGCGGCTGGGCCTGAGCAAACCGCGCGCGGAGCTGGTCGCCTGGCTGGTCCAGCATCACCTGGTCCTGTCCGACTTCGCCCAGAAGCGCGACGCCGCCGATCCGGCCACCATCGCCGCCTTCGCCGAGATCGTCGGTGATCTGGAGCGGCTGCGGATGCTGCTGGTCCTGACCGCCGCCGATGTGCGCGCCGTCGGTCCCGGCGTCTGGAACGGCTGGAAGGGCCAGCTGATGCGCGACCTCTACGCCGCTACCGCCGCCCGGTTCCGGGGTGAGGCCATTCCCGGCGATGTCGGACCCGAGCCCGACGCCGCGCTGATGGCCAAGGCGGTCAAGGAGGGGGCGGCGGCGGGTCTGGCGCACCGGCCGGCCTGGGACACCGCCGAACTGACGTTCGTGGCTCGCGACCGGCACGGCCTGTTCGCCGATATCGCCGCGGCCCTCGCCGCCGAAGGCGCCGACGTGACGGGTGCGCGGGTGCATACCTCGGACGACGGCTGGGCCATTGATGTCTTCCAGCTTCAGGACGGGCGCGGTGGTCCTTTCGCGCTGCACGATTCGCGCGTCACACGGCGGCTGGAGAAAACGGTGGTCGAGGCGGCGCTGGGGCGGCGCAAGCCCGCTTCACCGGATCAGAGCGGCCAGCGCACCTCGGTCTTCGACGTGGCGCCGGTGGTGGTGTTCGACAATCCGGACGGCGGCGAAGCGACCATCATCGAGACCTCTGGGCGGGATCGGCCGGGCCTGCTGGCAGACCTGGCTCGGGCCGTGTCGGACGCCGGCCTGACCATCCGCTCGGCCCATATCGAAAGCCACGGCGTGCGCGCTGTCGACGCCTTCTATGTCACCACACGCAAGGGCAAGCGCCTGACTGAGAAGGTCGATCAAGCGCGGGTGCGCGAGGCCCTGCTGACCGCGCTCAAGCCCCCCGTTGAGCCGACCGCGCCTAAAAAGATGACGCGCGCTAGGGCGTCGGCGGGGCGCTAGTGGCATACGCAATCTCGTCATCCTCGGGCTTGACCCGAGGATCAGACGTGCGGCTTGATCGGTCATGGCCAAGCGCCCGCTGATCGCCGTCTATATGGAAGCCAGCCGGCCGTTCGGCGTCATCTACACTGGCGTGACGGCCAACCTCCTCGAGCGCGGCCTTCATCATCGCGAAGGTCGAGGCAGCCGGTTCGCGGCCCGATACGCCTGCAATATGCTGGTCTGGTTCGAACAGTTCGCCTGGATGACGGACGCCATCCAACGCGAGAAGTCTCTGAAACGTTGGAATCGGACGTGGAAGATGCAGCTGATCGAGCGTGAGAACCCTGATTGGTCAGACCTCTATCCGGCGCTGTGCGGCACGGCGCCCGATCCTCGGGTCAAGCCCGAGGATGACGAGGTGAGAGAATGGTTGGCGGCTCTCGATAGTTTGAATCGGCCCGATCCCTAGCCCCTGTGGTCTCCGAGCGAAATCAGCGCTAAGGCGGGACATTCCACGCCCGAGACCCGCATGACCGTTGAACCCGAGATCCGGGCCTCCGCCTCGACCAATCCTTTGCCGCCAGAGCCGCCCAAACAGGGCGGGGTGATGAAGTCTTCGGCGATCTTTTCAGGCCTGACCCTGATCAGCCGCCTGGCGGGATTTGCGCGGGACATCGCGGTCACAGCTTTTCTCGGCGCCTCGGCCGGTCCGGCGGCGGACGCCTATAATACGGCGCTCAGCTTTCCGAACCTGTTCCGCCGCATCTTTGCCGAGGGGGCGTTCGCCGCCGCCTTCGTGCCGGCCTATGCCCGGACCCTGAAACAGAAGGGCGAGGCCGAGGCCGATCAGGTCGCCACCGACGCCCTGGCCACGGTGGCCGTGGTCACCCTGATCCTGACCGTGCTGGCCCAGTTGGCCATGCCGTGGCTGATGATGGGCATCAATATCGGCTTTCTGGATGACCCGGACCGGTTCCGCCTGGCCGTCATCCTGACCCAGATCACCATGCCCTATCTGCCGTGCATGGCGGTGGCGGCGCTGTTGTCGGGCGTCTTGAACGCGCGCGGGCGGTTCATCGTTTCGGGCGCCTATCCGATCGCCATGAACTTGATCATGCTGGGGGCGCTCTTGATCTGGCGCGGCGATCAGGTCCAGGCGGCCTATGCGGCGGCCTGGTCGGTGCTGGTTTCGGGCGTGGCCCAGGCCGGCCTGTGCTGGTGGGGCGTGCGCCGGGCCGGGGCCAATGTGCGCCTGTCGTGGCCGCGCCTGACCCCGGCGGTGAAGGCCATCATCATCACCGCCATCCCGGCCGCCATCGGCAATTCGGCGACCCAGATCAATGTCTTCATCTCGGGCAATCTGGCCTCGTTCGTCGACGGCGGGCGCACCTGGCTGGCGACAGCGGACCGGCTGTATCAGCTGCCGCTGGGCCTGATCGGGGTGGCCATCGGCATCGCGCTTCTGCCCAAACTGTCCTCGGCCATCGCCTCGGAGGACCGGGCCCAGGAACAAGCCTCGATGGACGAGGCCCTGGTCCTGTCCATGGCCCTGACCCTGCCGGCGGCGGCGGCGATCATGGCCATGCCGCTGTTTCTGATCGACGGACTGTTCACGCGCGGCGAGTTTCTGGCCTTCGACGCCCAGAATACGGCGGCGGCCCTGCTCCAGTTCGGCTGGGGCGTGCCAGCCTTTGTGCTGATCCGGGTGCTGGCGCCCGGCTTCTTCGCCCGCCAGGACACCAAGTCGCCGATGGTCTTCGCCCTGATCTCGGTGGCGGTGAATGCGGCTCTGGCCATCCTGCTGTTCAACATCGGCTGGGGCGTGTCGGGCATTGCGGCGGCGACCTCGGCGGCGGCCTGGACCAATGCGGGCTTGCTCGCCTTTTTCCTGTTCCGACGCGATCACTATCGGCCAGGCGGCTCGGCGGTGTCGCGGTTGATCCGCATCGGCATCGCCTCGGCGGCGCTGGGCGCGGTCCTGGTCTTGGCCCAGATCTACCGTCCGATGATCGAAGCGCCGATCGCGGCCCTGACCGAGCATGGGGCCAAGGAGATCGCCCTGGTCCTGACCACCGGCGTCGGCGGTCTGGTCTATCTGGCCCTGCTGTTCGCCACGCGGGCGGTCACCATTGGCGGGATCAAGGGTATCCTCAGGCGCGAACGCCGGGCCTGACGGCCCTTGCCGCCGGGCGCTTAAGGCTCTAGGCGCGGGGCCATGTCCGATACGCCCCCCGCACCCTACACTGGCCCGCGCCGCATCCTGTCCGGAATCCAGGCCTCCGGAGCCCTGCACCTGGGCAACTATCTGGGGGCGCTCAAGCGCTTCGTGACGCTGCAGGACCAGGGCGACCCCCTGTTCGTCTTCGTGGCCGATATGCACGCCATCACCGTGTGGCAGGACCCGGCGCTCCTGACCCAGCAGACCCGCGAGATCGCCGCCGCCTATCTGGCCTCGGGCCTGGATCCGAACAAGGCCGCCATCTTCCCGCAGTCGGCGGTGCCCCAGCACGCCGAGCTGGCCTGGATTTTCAACTGCGTCGCCCGCCTCGGCTGGCTGGACCGAATGACCCAGTTCAAGGAGAAGTCCGGCAAGCACAAGGAACGCTCGTCGGTCGGCCTCTATACCTATCCGGTGCTCCAGGCGGCGGATATCCTGCTCTATAAGGCGACCGAGGTTCCGGTCGGCGAGGACCAGAAACAGCACCTTGAGCTGACCCGCGACATCGCCGCCAAGTTCAACAACGACTTCTCGGCGCCGGGCTTCTTCCCGCTGCCCGAACCGCTGATCCAGGGGCCGGGAACCCGCGTCATGTCCCTGCGCGACGGCCAGGCCAAGATGTCCAAGTCCGATCCATCCGACGCCAGCCGCATCAACCTGACCGACGACGCCGACGCCATCAGCCAGAAGATCCGAAAGTCCAAGACCGATCTGGGCGTCATGCCCGAGCCCGGCGAAGGCCTGGACGAACGGCCAGAGGTGAAGAACCTGATCGCCATCTATGCGGCCCTGTCGGACCAGACCCGCGAGCAGGTCACGGCCGAGTTCGCCGGCCAGGGCTTCGGCGCCTTCAAGCCGAAACTGGCCGAGCTGGCGGTTGCGGCCATGGCCCCGATCACCGCCGAGATGCGCCGGCTGATGGCCGACCCCGCCGAGATCGACCGCGTCCTGGCCGCCGGAGCCGAACAGGCCCGCGACATCGCCGCCCCGGTGGTCGCGGAGGTCAAGCAGATCGTCGGATTCTGGCGGGCCTGAGTTCGGCGCCGATAATCGGGACGACGGGCCGGACGGCCCTCGGATATCTGGTCCCATGACCCACCCCCTCGACCGCCCCATCTGGAACGCCCTGAGCGGCCGTCAGGCGCATCTGGCGATCCGCGAGGGCGACGCCGTGCGCCTTCGCCCCGATGTTGGGGTCTTCGCGGCGGCGCGTGACGATGAGGCGACCGACGACCTGGCGGCGATCTCGGTCCGCTATCCCGGGGTCGGATTTCTCGAGGCCGAAGGCACGCTCTTGGCCGAATGGTCGCCGCCCGGCGCCGAGGTGACGCTGCGGGCGGTTCTGGCCCAGATGGTCGCCACCACGGTGACGCCCGGGCCGCCGGCCGACTGGATCGCCCTGGACGAGGGCGATGCCGACGACATCTACGACCTGGCCATGATGACCCGACCCGGCCCGTTTCGCCCGCGCACCTTCGATTTCGGCGGCTATATCGGCGTGCGTGAAGAGGGGCGGCTGATCGCCATGGCCGGCACACGGCTGAGGGTCGAGGGCTATTCTGAGGTGTCGGCGGTCTGCACCCATCCGGACCACCGGGGGCGCGGCCTGGCCAAGGCCCTCATGCGCGAGGTCATCGGCCGCATTCTGGATGAGGGCGACGCCTGTTTCCTGCACGCCTTTGCCGACCGCGAGGCGACCATCGCCCTCTACCGCTCGCTCGGCTTCGAGATCCGGCAGCGCATCGTCTATTCGGTGTTGGCGGGGTAGTCGGACCCAAGCTCCCGCTCATCCCCGCGAATGCGGGGACCCAGTTCTGTCCAGCTTGGCGCGAGAATCTCGGGGCTCGAGACCCGCGCCTGCCCGAAAGATCCATCACCCAAAGCACTGGCTCCCCGCGTTCGCGGGGACGAGCGGCTAAGAAGAGGCGGGACTAAAGCCGCTTCAGAAACGCCCCGAACCGTTCCAGCGATTCCCGGGTCAGCTCGGGATCATGGCTCATCGGGCCCAGCCCGGTCGGCTCATCGAAGGCATGGGTGCCGCCGGCGATCCAGGTCTCGACTTCGGCGCCGCCGCGTCGGATGCGATCATGCACGCTCATGGCGTTGTGCACCGAGGTCAGGTGGTCGTCCCGCGCGATCACAGCCAGCGCGGAGGGGTGGCGCACCCACGGCCGGGTGCGGCTGAGCGCGCCGGGCCCGACATAGGGATAGTAGAGCCCCAGGCCGACAACCCCCGCGAGCGCGGCGCGCGCTGTCTGGGGATCGGCCAGCCCCGCCTCACCGGGTCGCTCCAGCCGCATGGTCATCAGATCCATCATCGACCAGGAGCCGTGGCTCCAGCCGGCCAGCACCAGCTTGGAGGCGTCAACATCGGGGCGCTGGGCCAGACCCCAGACGGCGGCGGCCACATCGCCGGCGCGCTCAGGCCCACGCAGCAGAATGCCGGTGCACACCAGGGTCAGGGACGTATTCCGGTCCCAGCCGCGCGGCGCATAGGAATCAACCACGAAGACTCGCCAGCCGGCCTCGGCCGCCGCCTGGGCGTACAGCGGCAGATGCGGCCTCAGGCCGCCGCAGCCGTGAAACAGGATCACCGCCGGGCGGACCTGACCGTCATCGGGCCCGTAGGCGACGATGTGTGGCGCAAGCCGCTCCCAGCGCTGTTGAACCGTATCGGTCAATGCCGGAACACCCGAGTTCCGGTGAAGGCCATGGCGATTCCCTTTTCGTCAGCGGCGGCGATGACCTCTTCGTCGCGGATCGAGCCGCCGGGCTGAATCACGCTGGTGGCGCCGGCGGCAACCGCTTCCAAGAGGCCATCGGCGAACGGGAAGAAGGCTTCCGATGCACAGGCTGATCCTTCGGCCAGCGAATGGGCCAGACCCTTGGCCTGCCCGGCCTCGCGCGCCCGGATGGCTGCGATGCGAGCCGAGTCGCGGCGGTTCATCTGGCCTGCCCCGATGCCGGCGGTCTGGCCGTCCTTGGCATAGACGATGGCGTTGGACTTGACGTGCTTGGCCACGGTGAAGGCGAACAGCATATCCTCAATCTCTTGAGGCGTCGGCTGGCGCCGGGTGACGATCTTCAGGTCCTCAGGCCGGATCAGGCTGCGATCGCGCGACTGGACCAGAAAGCCGCCCGCGACCGAGCGGAACACGTCGCCCGGTCCATGCGGATCAGGCAGGCCATCGGTGATCAGCAGCCTGAGGTTCTTCTTGGCGGCAAAGACGGCCCTGGCCTCGTCGTCGGCGCCGGGGGCGATGACCACCTCGGTGAAGATCTCGGTGATCGCGCGCGCATCATCGCCGGTCAGGGGCCGGTTGACCGCGATCACGCCGCCGAAGGCGGAAACGGCGTCGCACTCCAGCGCCCGGGCGTATGCCTGGCCCAGATCGGCGCCGACCGCGACGCCGCACGGATTGGCGTGTTTGACGATGACACAGGCCGGGGCCGCGAACTCCGCCACCAGCTCATAGGCCGCATCGGCGTCGGCGATGTTGTTGTAGCCCAGCTCCTTGCCCTGGATCTGCTCGGCATGGGCGACCCCGGGGCGGGCCTCGCCGGTGCGGTAAAAGGCGCCCGACTGATGCGGATTCTCGCCGTAGCGCAGGGTCTGGGCGAGAGATCCGGCGATGGTCTTGCGGGCCGGCGCCGTGTCCCCGACCTGGCCGGCGAACCAGCCGGAGACGGCTGCATCATAGGCCGCCGTGCGGGCGAAGGCGCGCGCCGCCAGGCGCTTGCGAAGCTCAAGCGAGGTCGCGCCATCGGTGGTCAGCGCCGCCAACGCCTCGTCCAGCCCCGTCCTGTCGACGCAGACCGCGACATAGCCGTGGTTCTTGGCCGCCGAACGGATCATGGCCGGTCCGCCGATGTCGATGTTCTCGACCGCCGCCTCGAAACCGCCGCCGGCCGCGACCGTGGCCTCGAACGGATAGAGGTCGATCCAGACCAGGTCTATCGGGCCTATGTCGTGCTCGGCCATGGCCTGGGCGTGGGCCGGGGCGTCGCGCACGCCCAGCAGACCGCCGTGGACGACCGGGTGCAGGGTCTTGACCCGCCCGTCCATCATTTCGGGAAAGCCGGTCAGCTCGCTGACGTCCCTGACCGGCAGGCCCAGCTTTTCGATCGCGGCGCGGGTGCCGCCGGTTGAGACCAGCTCGACGCCCAGCTCGCTCAAGGCGCGGGCGGCGGCGTCCAGCCCGGTCTTGTCGGACAGGGAGATCAGGGCGCGCCTGGGGGCGACGCGGTCGGGCGAGGGCGGATAGTCAGGGGCGGCGGGCATGGGGGAGGTGCGCCTTGGTCAGGAGGTGGATCGGATCAGGACGGGCTGAACTCAGGTTCGAGCGCAGTCAGGCAAGCCAGGGTTTCAGCCTCGTCGCGCGCGGCGGCGGTGGCCAGCAGAGCGTCCAGGCGGGGCTTCAGGTCGGCGAGCGTTGCGGCCTCGGCCCGGGCCGTCAGAACGCCCTCCACGGCGGTTGGCCGCACGTCCTCCGCCGCATAGAAGATCTCTTCGGTCAGTTTCTCGCCGGGCCGTAGGCCGGTGTATTCAATCCGGATATCGAGGTCCGGCTCATGGCCGGCCAGGCGGATCAATTGGCGGGCCAGGTCATCGATCCGCACCGCCTCACCCATATCCAGAACGAAGACCTGGGCGTCGCCCGGATCGGGCAGGGTCGCGGCCTGGAGCACCAGTTCCGCCGCCTCGCCGACGGTCATGAACCAGCGCTCCATGTCCTTGTCGGTCACGGTCACCGGGCCGCCGCGCGCGATCTGGCGCTCGAACAACGGCACGACCGACCCGGTCGAGCCCAGCACATTGCCGAAGCGAACGATGGCCGAACGGGTCGCAGCGCCCTGGGCCAGGGCCTGGACGACCCTTTCGGCGACCCGCTTGGTCGCTCCCATCACATTGGTCGGATTGACCGCCTTGTCGGTCGAGATGAAGACGAAGCTGGCCGAAGCCTCGCGCGCCAGCCCCATGACGTGAACCACGCCGCCGACATTGGTTAGCACCGCCTCGCACGGATGGGCCTGCATCAGGGGGACGTGTTTGAGGGCCGCGGCGTGCAGCACCACCTCCGGTCGGTGCCGTTCAAAGACCTGTTCCAGACGCGCGCGGTCGCGGACGTCGCCAAGCGCCACTGTCCAGTCAGCGTGGGCCTGGGTCTCCTTCAACTGCTGGTCCAGAGCGTAGAGATTGAACTCCGAAGCATCGAGCAAAATCAAGCTTTCGGGCCCCTGGGCGGCGGCGCGTCGGGCCAGCTCGCCGCCGATGGTGCCGCCGGCTCCGGTGACCAGAACCCGCCTTCCCTGGATCAGGTCGCGCGTCCGCGCCGGGTCCAGCGACCTGGGGCGCCGCGCCAGGATCGAGGCGGGTGACGGGGTCATGGTTGAGTCTCCGCCGCACCGGCTGGCTCAAGCTTCCAGCGGATCCGGCTTTCGGCGTCGGTGCGCACGCTGCCGCGCAGCACGATCTGGACCGTTCGCCGGGTCAGGCCGTTCTCGAAACAGGCGCTCGGTTCGATCGCCACATCGGCTGCATCACTTCGGAAAAACCAGCCGCGTCCGGTCTCGCCGCGCAGGATGACGCTGCGGCGATCGCGCGCCATGGAGGCGGTCGCCCCGGGCTGAAGGTGAAAGCGCACCGCATAGGGCGCGGCCAGCGGCGCGACGACCCGGCCTGTTGGGGTCAGCCTTTCCTCGCCCCGGACCTCGTCCAGGCGCTGGTCCAGATAGAGTCGCCGTTCGTGGCGCAGGCCGAACTCCGGGCTCCAGCCGTTGTGACCCGTCTCGACCAGGACCGCGCCTTCACCGGCCTCACGCCGTACGGCGACATCCAGGGCGTCGGTCTGGAGGCAGGCCCCCAGTATCCGTTCCATCTGGCCCGACAGGATGTCGCCCACCGATCCGTCGCCCAGGCTCAGGGTCGAGGCCGCCGGGGTCAGGCGGAAGCCCTGGCGGTCTGCGGCGCGTTCGCTCCAGCCGGAGTTGGTGATCAGTCGGTCGCGTCCGCACACGATCTCAATGGCGCCGGGCTGGGCGCAGGCGCTCAGGGCGTAGTCCCCGACCGCCGGGGCGCCGGCATCCAGGATGATGTGCATCATCTGGCCGTCGAGCCGCTCGTAGCCGCCCGCCGTCAGGCGTTCGGCCCCGGCCGGGGCGCCGGTGTCGTCGTGGGCCCGCGCCGCCGCCACGCGGGCGGGGGTCAGCATTTCGCCCCCCTGGAAGGCCGCCAAACGTCCATCGGGCAGGGTCAGGGCTCTCAGGCCCGCAGTCAGTCGGTCGATGGCGCGGCCCAGCTCCGCCGGCGCCTCGCGCCCGATCTGCAGCAACGCATCATCTACCGTCAGCAGGTCGAACAGCAATTCCAGACCGGCCTCGGGGCTGCGGCTGGCGTGACAGCCATCGGCCAGAACGGCCTTGGGCAAGGTGCGCCGCAGGCGCGACAAGCCCCTGTTCAGGAGCGACTGGCCCGCTGGACCGGCCAGGGCCGCGCCCGCCAGGGCCTGGGCGCAGGCGATCTCGGCGGTCGAACCGTCGCCGTTCAGCCGCGACAGATGCCGAGCCTGACGCGCCAACAGATCGGCCAGCCGGGCGCGGTCCGCCTCCGACGTCGAGGCGGCGATGCGGCGGCTCCAGCAGGCCAGGTTGAAGACCCGGCGCGGCAGGGTCTCGCGGCTCCACGAAAAGGCGTTCCACTTTCCGAAGATTTCGGCCCAGGCCAGAATCAGGCGCAGCGCGTCACGCGGCGCCCGGTCGCCTGACGCCATCAGATCCGGCAGCCAGACAAAACGATGCAGCTCGACGGCGAACCGGCGGGTCGGGCACGGGCGGTCCCAGATGTCGCCGGTCGATCCGACATCGACCACCGATCCGGCGATGACGAACCGGCCAGAGGCGGTCGAGCGGCCCACGGCCGCGTCCGCCGGCCGGAAATCACGCGGCGAGCAGACGAAGCCCTCGGCCCTGGGCCGGCTTAGCGTCCAGACATAGCCGGGCGCGCCGAACAGCTCGGCCGATGTCTGGCGTGTGATCAGCCGCCCCATGGCCTTCAGCCAGGTAAGATCCGGTCGTCTGATCTCAGGCAGGCGGATACGGGGGTCAGTGGCCTCGGTCACGATCGGCTCAGCCCTTCAGGGCTGCGATATTGGCGGCATAGGCGCCCGGCCCACCCTTGAACACCGCCGTGCCGGCGACGAGCGCGGTGGCTCCGGCCGCGACGCAGTCCGCAGCGTTGTCGGCGGTCACGCCGCCGTCGACCTGGAGCACCGCGTCCGAACCGGCCTGGTCGAGGATCGCCCTCGCCCGCTCGATCCGCCTGAGCGCCGAGCCGATGAACGTCTGGCCGCCGAAGCCCGGATTGACCGACATGATCAACACCAGGTCGACCAGCTCGACGACTTCCTCCAGGACCGACAGCGGGGTCGCCGGATTGAACACCACGCCGGCCTTGGCCCCCAGCTCGCGAATACGTCCCAGCGTCCGGTGCAGATGCGGCCCGCTCTCCGGATGGACGCTCAGGATGTCGGCGCCGGCCTTGCGATAGGCCTCCAGCCACGGATCGACCGGCGCGACCATCAGATGCACGTCGAACGGCTTTTGGGTGTGCGGGCGCAGCGCCTTCACCACATCCGGCCCGAGGGTCAGATTGGGCACGAAATGCCCATCCATGACATCGACGTGAACCCAGTCGGCCCCGGCGGCGTCCAGCGCGCGGACCTCCTCGCCAAGACGCGAGAAATCGCTGGCCAGAATGGACGGGCAGATCAGAGGCGCAACCATGGCGCTGGCTTAGGCTGCAAGCGCGGCGGGAGCAAGGCGGATCGCCGCTTTGGCGGTGACTGTCAGACCAGGGAGCGGACAGCGTCCAGGACCCCGTCGTCCAACAGTCGGCGTCGTGAGGAGGGCGCCCAAAGCTGTCCGTTGATCTGCGGGTCGGCCAGACCCATCCCCGCGATCAGGGTGGCGAAATAGGCGTTGCTGTTGGCCCCGAAGGCCGCCGGCCATGGATAGGCGATCTCCTGCGCATTGACCGCCGCCCGCACGGCCTCGGCGCGGCGAAAGTAGGGGGCGAGGGTCTCGGCGTCCCCGGTGATCAGCTCGCCCTGCGGGAAGGCGGGATCGTAGAAGCCGGTCGCGTGGTGAAAATGCTCGCCCCAGATCACCTCGCGCCGGAACGGCAGGACGCCGCCATAGATGCGCAAGGGCGCGCCGCCCGGGCCCCTGGCGATGCCGTGCAGCTCGCCGATGACCGCTCCCTGGGTGTCCAGAACGGCGATGAAATTATGAGCCCCGAACCACAGATCCGGGGTCTCGCCCCGGCGTCGCCAGCGCAGCGCCGGTGTCTGCACCTTGAGAAGACGGCGCGGGGTCATGGCGGGGGCTAGGCCGTCCGCTCCAGCCGCACGGCGAAGAAGCCGTCCAGCCCGCCCCTGTCGGCCCACTGGGCCGGGGTCAGGCGCAGCCAGCCCTCTTTCGACAAGGCCGCCGGCGGCGCCCCGACGGCTCCAGGGTCGACCGGCGCCAGCGAGAACTCGGGCCGGCGCTTGAGGAAGGCCAGGACTTGAGTTTCGCCCTCTTCGCGTTCCAACGAACAGACGCAGTAGACCAGCCGCCCGCCCGGCTTGACCCGTTCGGCGGCGGCGTCGAGCAGCCGGTGCTGGACATCGGCCAGCTTGGCGATCTCGGCCGGGCCGAGGGCATAGAGCGCCTCGGGATTGCGCCGAAGCGTTCCGGTGGCGGTGCAGGGCGCGTCCAGCAGGACAGCATCAAACTGGCGATCATCGGCCCAGGCCTCGCCATCGGCGACTATCACCTCGGCGGTCAGGCCGGTGCGCTCCAGGTTGGCGCGCAGGCGTCGCAGCCGAGGCTCGGACCGATCCAGAGCGGCTACCGCCGCACCCCTCGCGGCCAGTTGCAAGGTCTTGCCGCCGGGCGCAGCGCATAGATCCAGCACCGTCTCGCCGGCCTGGGCGGCCAGCATCCGCGCCGGCACGGCGGCGGCGGCGTCCTGGATCCACCAGTCGCCGCCCTCGAAGTCGGGCCAGCCGGCGATGTCGCCGCCGCGCCGCGTCCGCACCGAGCCGCCCGGCAAGGCCTCGCCCGGCAGGGCCTCGATCAAGGCGGCGGTATCGCTGTCCGGCTTCAGGCTGAGATCGGTGGGGGGCTCATGCCGGGCGTTCAAGGCGATTCCCTCGGCCACATCCTGGCCGAACTGGGCGCTCCAGCGGGCGAACAGCCACGGCGGGATGTCGGCCTCCGGTGGCGGCTCGGCGGCCGGATCGCGGGCCAGGCCGCGCAACACCGCATTGATCAGCGCCTTGTAGGGGCGAGTCGCATTGTCCCGCTCAGCCAGCTTGACCGTCGTGGAGACGGCGGCGAAGTCCGGCGTGTCCAGATAGAGCATCTGGGCCAGGCCAATGCGCAAGAGACGCCGCACCGGCTCGGGCGGCGGGCGGTTCAGCCGCGAATCCAGCGCCCGGTCGATCGAGCCCAGTCGGCGCAGAACCGCCATGGCCAAGGCGCGGGCGAAGCCGCGATCTTCCGGTGACAGGGCGCGCAGGGCCGGTTCGTTCAGGGCTGTGTCCAGGCCGCCCCGGCGCAGCATCGCCGCCTCGACCAGTCGGATCGCCGCCTGACGGGCGGGCAGGCCCGCGTTCGCGCTCACGCGCGCTCCAGGCAGCGCAGGGCCACATCCAGATTAGCCAGCCCGTCCTCGCCGGTGACGGGCGGCGGGGTGCCGTTTCGCACGGCGTCCAGAAAGGCGGTCAGCTCGACCTTCAACGGCTCGTTGGGCCAGGTGTGCAGGGTCCGCGTCGAATAGGAGCCGTCCTTGTCATAGGCGAAGAACTCCTGGACCTGGCGGGTGATCAGATCGGCCACGACGAATTTCTGCTGGGTCGCCACCTGAAGGATGCGCGCCTTGTAGGGCGTCACCCAGTTGGTGTTGATCTGGGCGATCACCCCGGTGTCGGTGCGGAACTGCAGCAGGGCCGTGTCCTCGCGGTCGGCGCGGGTGCGCGCCAACTGCGGCTGGACCTCGGTGATCTCGGCCCCGGTCAGGTGGCGGATGATGTCGATGTCATGCACCGCCAGGTCGATGACCACCCCGACCTCGCCCATGCGCGGCGGGAAGGGGCCGACGCGGGTGACCTGGATCGAAATGATATCGTCGCCGGCGACGGCCTTCTTGACCGCCTCGACCGCCGGGTTGAAGCGCTCGACATGGCCGACCATCAGCACGACGCCGGATGCCCTGGCCGCGTCGATCATGCGCTGGGCCCCGTCCAGGTCGGCGGCGATGGGCTTTTCGACCAGCACCGGCACGCCGCGCTCCAAGAGGGCGACGCCCAACTCCGCATGATGTCGGTTCGGCGTGGCCACGACCGCCGCATCCAGATCCGCATTCAGGAACGCCTCAACCGTGGTCATCGGCTCGGCCCCATAGGCGCGCGCCGCCTCGGCGGTGGGGCCGTCCGGGTCAAAGGCGGCGGTCAGGCGCACGCCGCGCATATCCGACAGCACCCGAGCGTGGTTGCGACCCATGACGCCCAGGCCGGCCACCCCGACCTTCATCAGCGGACGTTCGGTCATGCAAAGCTCCTGACGGCGGCGATGATCTTGTCCTGGGTCGCCTCATCCAGATCGGCGTGCATGGGCAGGCTGATCACGACCTTGGATTTGGCTTCGGTGACAGCCAGCCCCTGGGGCCCGACCGAATGGTGGGAATAGGCCGGCTGCTGGTGCATGGGGATCGGATAGTAAACGGCGGTCGGCACCCCTTGCGCCTTCAGATGAGTCGCCAGTCGGTCCCGCTCGGGATGTTCGATGGTGTACTGGGCCCAGACCGAGACGCCGCCGTCGATCACGCCCGGCACCGCCGCGACATGATCCCGGAGTTCGGCGCTGTAGCGCGCCGCAATCCGATTGCGAGCCTCGATTTCGTCGGCGAAGACCTTCAGCTTCTCGATCAGCACCGCCGCCTGGATGGTGTCCAGCCGCGAGTTCATGCCGACCCGCATGTTCAGATATTTGGGATCGTGGTCGAAAGTGCGGCCTTCGAGATCGGCCCCGACGGCCTTGCCGTGGACGCGGATGGAATCCATCAGCTCGGCCAGTTTGGAATCGTTGGTCAGCACCGCGCCGCCGTCGCCATAGCAACCCAGCGGCTTGGCCGGGAAGAAGCTGGTGGTGGCGATATCGGCCCAGTGGACCGGGTGCTTGCCATCCAGCGTACAGCCGAAGCCCTGGGCCGTATCTGCGATCAGCTTCAGGCCATGCCGGTCACAGATCTCGCGGATCTTTGGGTAGTCCGCCGGCTGGCCGAACAGATCGACCGCGATAACCACCTTGGGCGTCAGTCGGCCCTCGGCCTTCACTGCCTGGATCGAGGCCTCAAGGTGAGCCGGGTCGATATTGTAGGTCACCGGGTCGATGTCGACGAAGACGTTTTCGGCCCCGAACCAGGGGGCCACCTCTCCCGTCGCCGCAAAGGTGAAGGACGGACAGAAGATGGCGTCGCCGGGTCCTGCGCCCCAGGCCATCAGCGGCAGGGCCAGGGCGTCGGTGCCGTTGGCGCAGCCCAGGGCGTGTCTGGCCTGGCCGAAGGCGGCGAGATCGGCCTCGAACTGGCGCACCTGCGGCCCCATCACCCAGGCGCCGCCTTCGACGGCGTTGAGGATGGCGCGGGTCATCGGTTCGCCGATGCGGCGGCGCTGGGCCTGGAGGTCGATGAACTGGATGCTCATGGGACGGGTTTTCTATCAGATTTGTCGATGAGGGAAGCGAACGGCGCGGCCTGGAACCTGTCGGGTGTCCAGGCTTCAGACAGGGCGGCGATGCGGGCCGGGCCCGCCTCGCCCAGGGCGCGGGCCTTGCGCGGGTTGTCGATCAGGTCGCGAATGGCGATGGCGGCGGCGTCCAGGTCGGGCTCGGCCCATTCGCCGCTGCGGTAGGCCCCGGTCGGGTCGCGCACGGCGATGAGATGGAACGGAACCAGCGCCGCTGACGCCTCGTCCGCAAAGTCGGTGACGCCGGACCACCCCGTCATCACGACCGGCTTGCCCAGGGCCATGGCCTCAGCTGCAACCAGGCCAAATCCTTCGGCTCGGTGCAGCGAGATCAGCAGATCAACGCTGGCCAGCAGGTCCCAGACGTCGCGTTCCGACAATTGCTCTTCAAGCAGGCGAATATCGGACCGTTCGGCGGCGAGCGCCCGGAGCCGCGCCTGGGATTGGGGGTCGATCGCCAGTTCCGACCCCTTGATGATCAGGCGCGCGTCGGGCCGGGCCTGGGGAAAGGCGCGGACCCAGGCCTCGATGGCTCCCCACGGGTTCTTGCGGGCGAAGGCCGAGCGCCCGTCGAACATGACGAGCGCGTGGCGCGCGCCCGGCTCAAGCCCATATCGCTCGGGGCTGGGCTTGACGCTGGCGGGCGTTTGGACCGGGTGTGGCATTACCCTCAGCTTGGACGATTGCTCGGCCAGGCCGGCTTTGTCCAGCGCCCGGTGGACTGCGTCGGCGGTGAAGGTGGAGGGGACCCAGATTTCATCCATCCAGCGCGCGACGCGCGGCCATTCCGGCGGCGCCTCGGTGGTTTCCCAGGCCCAGTATCCGATCCGGTATCGTCCCAACCAGTCGGCCGGGTCGTGCGCCATCAGCGCCACCTCCGTCTCGGGCGCATTGGCGTGAATAAGCCAGACGCCGCCGGGCTGTTCGCTCACCTTGGGTCTGGGCCCCGGCGTCCAGACCTGGCGCTGGACTGGACGCAATGACTGGCGTTCCGGCGCCAGGCCGGCGGCCTCCAGCGCGTCAGCGGTCGCGTCACCGGCGCGCCCGATTCCCAGCGCCTCGCCCAGGAAGCCGCTGACGATGAGCGGGCCGCGGCTTCGGCTCGACTGGACCCGCCGCCAGCTCGGCTCGCGCACCGCCTGCGCCGTCGCCAGGGCGGCGCGGATCAGGGGCAGGCGGACGGGCAGGGGAAGCAAGCGGATCAGCCCCATCGGGCGCAGGTCTCCGGGCGGCGTGCAATGCCGGGGCGGCGCCTCTTAGCAGACGCGGGCGCTGTGGCGGGCGAATTTACGTCACGGATTGTTGCAGAAACGGCGATGGCTTCGTCGCAGAGACGGGCTGGCAGGTCGCGGCCGGAGCCGGCAACGTCCTGAATGCTCCAGACCGGCGCGTCGGCTTGCCGGCCTGGCCGTGCTGTTCGATGGGCATTTCCCCGGGCGACACCCGCCCGCGGGGAACGATCAGTCCGCGCTGGCCGAGGGAAAGGCCTGGTCGCACAGTTCGCGTCCGAAGGCGGCTGAGAGCTGTTCTTCGCTTTCGGCCATTTCGAACACCGCCACCCGCGCGCCGATGACGGTGCGTCCGATTTCGTATTCGCCGACCACGCGGCCATCGGCTGGATCGACCAGGCGGGCGTGACCGCGCAGCACGTTGGCGCCCCCGATCACCGCCACCTGCACCGGATTGGCTCGGTCCAGCCGGTGGATCGAGGCCTCCAGCCGCAGCGGCCGCAGGCCCGCAGCGCAGCTGTTCAGCGTCTGCTGAACGCGGTCGCGGAAGATCGCGTCAAATGCGTCGGTGGTCTGGATCTCCGGCTCGACCTGCAGCCGCACCTCGCTGACCCGATAGCCGGCCGCATCCGCGTTGGCCAACGGGCTGATCGGTGCGGAGCGGGACAGGCCGACGCAGGCCGACAAAGGAACAGCCGCCAGCAAGGCGATGACGAATGTGCGGATCATAGGGGTTTCCTCTTTGACGATCTTTGGGGGGGTGAAGGGGATGCGGTCGTGTCCAGTTTCAACGTCTCGGCCAGAAGCCGGGCCTCGGTCTCACGGCTGGAGCCGGTACGCCAGGCCACCACGATCTCGCGCCGCGGCGCCTCGGCGGAAATCGGGCGCACCACCACCGCCGGATTGTCGGCCAGCCCGGCCCGGACCGCCATCTCCGGCAGGAACGAGACGCCCAGCCCCGACCCCACCATCTGGACCAGGGTATGCAGGCTGGTTGCGGCGAAGACGTCGTCGCCTTTGGGCGGGTCGATGTGGAAGGCCGCCAGGGCGTGGTCGCGCAGACAATGGCCGTCCTCAAGCAGGATCAGATCCTCGCTCTTGAGGGATCCAGGCTGGATCGGACCCGGCGCCGCCAAGGGATGGCCGATGGGAGCGGCGGCGAGGATCTCATCGTCGCCGATCCGGGCGTGGTCGATGCCGGCGACCGCATAGGGCAGGGCGATGATCGCCGCATCCAGCTGGCCCGCCTTCAGCGACTTCAGCAATCCCGGCGTCAGATCCTCGCGGATGAACAGTTTGAGCGCTGGATAGGCCGCCTTCACGCTCGGCAGCTTGGCGGGCAGCAGGAAGGGCGCGATCGTCGGGATGACCCCCAACCGGAACCGGCCTGACAGAGGGCGTCCCGCGCTCTGGGCGGCTTCGACCAGGTCCTCGGTCCGAGCCAGCACGTCTTCGGCCCGCTTGACCGCCTCGGCGCCCACGGCGGTCAGCTGGATCTGGCCGCGCGTGCGCTCGACCACCTGGGCCCCCAGGATCTTCTCCAGCTCCTGCACCCCCGCCGACAGGGCCGGCTGGCTGACAAAAGCCGCTTCGGCCGCACGCGAGAACGAGCCGTGCTCGGCCAGCAGCTTGAGATACTGGAGTTGGCGAAGGGTCGGCAGCATGGCGTCAATCTAGGCGTGGATTATGGATCTGGCCACATAGATTAGATCATCTTATTTGATATCGGGGTCGCCAATCAGCGCGATCTATCGGTTCCATAAGAATAATCAATCACAAAACTCTACCACAAAGATTGACTTTGTGCGCCGCACACAGCATTTCGCACCTGCAGCGCCGCTCCCCCGGCCTTGCTCCAGACAATTGACCCCAAAAGGAGACCGCGATGCTCGGCGTCGGCCAGAAACTGCCTGAATTCAAGATCGTCGGCGTCAAGCCGGGCTTCAATCACCACGAGGAAGACGGGGTTTCCGCCTTCGACACCCTGACCGAAACCAGCTTCGACGGCCTGTGGAAGGTCATCTTCTTCTATCCGAAGGACTTCACCTTCGTGTGTCCGACCGAGATCGCCGAGTTCGCTCGTCTGGGCCGAGAGTTTGCTGACCGCGACGCGGTCGTGATGGGCGGCTCGACCGACAATGAATTCACCAAGCTGGCCTGGCGGCGCGACCATGCCGACCTGGACAAGCTGCCGATCTGGCAGTTCGCTGACAACGGCGGCAAGTTCGCTCGCGACCTGGGCGTGCTCGACACCGAAGAAGGCGTCGCCCAGCGCGCCACCTTCGTGGTCGACCCGCACAACGTCGTCCAGCATGTCTATGTCACCAGCCTGAACGTGGGCCGCGCGCCGGCCGACACCTTGCGGGTTCTGGACGCGCTGCAAACCGACGAACTGTGCCCGTGCAACCGCCCGGTGGGCGGCGAGACGCTGGCGGCCTAAGGCCCCGGCCGGATCCGGGGCGCGCCACCCCTCCTCCCCTCGGTGCGCCCCTGATCCCCTTTTCCACACAGCTTGGAGAGACCCGATGTCGATCGACACCCTCAGGGACGCCCTGCCCGCCTACGCCAAGGATCTGTCGCTGAATCTGTCGTCCCTGGCCTCCGAGACGGTGCTGTCCGACGCCCAGAAGTGGGGCTGCTTTTTGGCCTGCGCCCATGCGGTCGGCGAGCCGTCGACCGTGCGCGCCTTCGAGGTCGAAGCAACCACGCGCCTGACGCCGGAGGCCGCCAACGCCGCGCGTTCGGCCGCCGCCATCATGGGCATGAACAACATCTACTATCGGGCGCTGCATCTGATGCACAACGCCGAGTACAAGACTCTGCCGGCGCGGCTGCGCATGAACATCCTGGCCAATCCCGGCGCTCCCAAGGCCGAGTATGAGCTGTGGTGCACTGCGGTCTCGGCCATCAATGGCTGCGGGGCCTGTATCGACGCCCATGAGAAGACCCTGCGCGAGCATGGGGTGACCAATGTCCAGGTCCAGGCATCCTTGCGGATCGCGGCGGTGGTGAACGCCGTCAGCCGCGTGCTCGCCGCCGAAGCCGCCTTGGCGGCCTGAGATCAGCCGGCGATGGCCGGGGCGTCGCCCTGGTCGTGGCGGGCCTCATCGGCCGAAACCCGCGGGAGCCAGATCGCCGCCGTCGAGCCGACGCCCGGCGTGCTGCCCAGTCTTACCGCCCCGCTTAGCGACCGGGCGAAACCGCGCGCCTGGGCCAGACCCAGGCCTTCGGCGCCGGGCCGGGTCGTAAAGAACGGCTCCTGAGCGCGGATCATGACGTCCGGCTCCATGCCCGGGCCGCGGTCGGCGACGGTGATCTTCACATAGTCGCCGGCGGCCAGATCCGCATCGCCGGCGCTGACGCTGGCGGTCTCGATCCGCACGCGGATCGGCTCAGCCGGTCCTTGCGCCTGTCGAGCATTGATCAAGAGCGCCGTCAGGGCGCCCTGCAGGCGCACGGGATCGAAGCGGGCGTAGGCCGGGCCGTCGGCCGCCTGGACCTCGACCGCGCCCGCCTGAATCGGCGAGGGCAGGCCGCGAACGATCGAGGCGACATCAAGCGCGCGCAGAGACGTCTCGTCGCCGCGCGAGAAGGCCGACAACTGCCGCGTCAGGGTCTCGCCCCGGCGTCCGGCGGCCAGCGCCGCCTCGGCCACGCGCCGCACCCGCTCTGGACTGTCGGCCTGGCGGTCGATCATGTCGAGCGCGCCCAGCAACAGGGTCAGCAGCGCGTTGAAATCCTGGGCCAGGCCCCCGGTCATGCGCCCGATGTCCTCGAGCCGGCGGCTCTCCTCGGCGCCGGCGTCGTCGCGGCGGCGTCGATCATCGGCCGTCGCCAGCGCCTGGCTCAGCGCCGTGCGGGCCTCGCTGGCCTCGGCCTCGGCGCGCAGCCGGGCCTGTTCAGCCACGCCGAGCCGTTCCGACAAGGCGGCCAGTTCGGGCGCGAGCGTGTCCGCCGCCTGGGGTTCGTCCTCGAACGGTTGATCGGTGACGTCCTCGCCGATCATCAGCACGGCGTCGACGCCGTCCTCGAACGGCAGCGGCATTCCGGTCCAGCGCACGAAGCGGCGCTCCTGAGCGCGCGTCAGCGATTCCTCCAGCGCCACCGCCGGGGTTTCGCCGGTCCGGACGATCTCAGCGGAATAGGCGCGCACTGTCTCCCAACGATGCTGGGGCGAAACCAGCTCGGCGAACGGGCGACCGCGCAGCGCATCGGCCTCCAGGCCGAGCAGCTGGGCCGCCTGGGCGTTGGCCTCGCGGACCTGGCCCTCGGCCCCGACCACGATCACAGGGTTCGGTGCGGCGTCGAACACGCGCCGCGTCAGCTCGGCCTCGGGCGTGGCGGCTGGATTCAGGCTGTCGATCTCGACGATGGCGGCGCTGGAGCCGATGATCTGGCCGAAGCCGTCCAAGATCGGCATGGCCGTGACCGAGACCAGCAGCTTTCGCTTGGTTCCGGGGTGGGCGATTATGTGTTGGAAGCCCTTGACCGTCTGTCCGCGCAGCGCGCGCGCATTGGGCAGCAGTTCGGGCGGGATCAGGCGGCCGTCCGGATAGGTGATGCCCCAGGTCGCCGAGTGGAACCGAAGGCCGATCAACTCCTGATCCCTACGCCCCAGCAACTGGTGCGCCGCCTTGTTGGCGAAGGTGAAGCTTCCTTGGGTGTCGGTTTCGACCAGGGCGACGGGGACGGAGGTCAGGATCTGACTGAGGCGAGTTTCATGGATTTCCGCCTCGGCGCGATAGCGGTCGCGCTCGGCTGTCGCATTTCGGAACGCCCACGCCGCCCGGCCGGCCAGGAAGACGAAGACCAAGGCCACCGCCGTCACCAGCGCCAAACCCAGGCCCAGCAAGAGAACCCAGTTGACGTCGCCTTCCATGATCATACGCATCACCCCTGCGGCCGAGCCCTAGAATAAAGGGGTCACAGCAAGGTCCGGGCCGCGCGACGACCGATAGCGCACGCAAGGCGGGGACGCGAGTCCGGGGCGTTGTCGCGTCAGGCTTCGGCAGGCCTCCGAATTTTACATGCTCAATCCAGCAGGGTGATGTAGAATTCACCATATGCAGGGTTGTTTTCAGGCGCAAAGATCGGGAGGATTTCATGAGGCTGTTGTCCATCCTGATCGCCCTGCTGTTGAGCGCCGGCCTGGCCCGGGCTCACGTTCAGGCTCAGCCGCCATCGCCGGACCGGATTCCCACGACCACCTCCGTTAGTTGGGATCGGATGCCGGCGCCCTGGTTTACCGACTTTCCGCCGATTGCGGCCGTTCTGGAGATAGAAGGCCGGGCCACCCTTCGCTGCATGGCCTTGGCGGACGGGTCCGTGGGCGCTTGTGAGGCGCTTTCGGACGACTACGGACTGGGGTTCAATGCTGCGGCGATCCGCGTCGTTCAGCGTGGTCGCGTGAACCCCAGAACGGTCGACGGCGTCGCCGAAGACGCGACCTTCACCGTCACCATCCCCTTTCTGTTTGAGCCGATTGAACCTCTGCCGCCCTACGAAGGGCCTGAGCCGAGCGAAGCTGTCCTGGCGTGGGCTCGAGACGTCTTGGCGCACAGCGGCGAGGCGGCGGCGGCCGTCGCCGACCTGAGAGACTCGCTCTCGGCCGAGGACTGGGGGCGCGTCCGGCCACACCTCGAGGGCGCCTTCCGGCAGAACGAGGCGTTGTTGATGGAGGCGCTGGCGTTTGGCCTGGCCCGCCAAGTCCCGCCCTCAGTTGTTGCGGCGATCGAGGCCGGTCAACCGCTGCCACCGGCCTCCGCGCCGTTCGACTTTACCGCCATGGACCAGGTGGACGCGGCCGAGCGCGAAATCTTCGCGCTGGCGCGCCAGACCTTCTGCGCCGAGAACGGCTGTCCGCCTTCATAAGGAAGGTCTCGACTGGAGCGGGCGAGGCGATTCGAACGCCCGACCCTCACCTTGGCAAGGTGATGCTCTACCCCTGAGCTACGCCCGCGCTCTTCGGAACCACGTGGGCTCCTCAGTCGAGAGGCGGGCGCTATAGCCGAACGTCCGGGCGCGACGCAAGAGGGAGAATTGATAAAGGCTTCGCGTTGACTCCGGCGCGCCGATCCGTATAAGTCCGCGCTCTTCGCCCGCGGGTTCCCCTCGCGGGCGCGATCTTTTTTGCGTTCGCGCAAGTTCCAAAGCCTAGAGGCCATGCCATGTACGCGGTGATCAAGACCGGCGGCAAACAATACCGGGTTCAACCGGGCGACCTGATCGTCGTTGAAAAGCTCGCCGGCGAGCCAGGCGACGAAATCAAGCTGGACCAGGTCCTGATGATGGGCGACGACGTCGGCGCCCCCTTGGTCGCCAAGGCCTTCTGCTCGACCGTTCTGGTCGAGACCCGCAAGGGTGAGAAGGTCAAGATCTTCAAGAAGATCCGCCGCCAGGGCTATCGCCGCACCAACGGCCACCGTCAGCCGGAAAGTGTGCTGCGCGTGATCGGTCTGACCGGCGCGGACGGCAAGGCCCATAAGTGGGACGGCAAGGCCGACCTGACGACCAAGGCCGAGCTGGACGCCCGCGCTCGCAACCTGGCCCCGCGCGACACGGCCGAGACCAAGGCGGCTCCCGCCAAGGCCAAGGCCGCGCCGAAGAAGGCTGAGGCTAAGGCCGAGACTGAAACCAAGACCAAGGCTGCGCCCAAGAAGGCCGCCGCCAAGAAGTCTGACGAAGCTTAAGAGGCGCCCCGATGGCTCACAAGAAATCCGGTGGTTCGTCGCGCAACGGTCGCGACTCCGAATCCAAACGCCTGGGCGTGAAGCGCTTCGGCAGCGAGCGCGTGCAGGCGGGCAACATCATCGTGCGTCAGCGCGGCACCAAATTCCATCCCGGCGACAACGTCGGCATGGGCCGTGACCACACGCTGTTCGCCCTAGTCGCCGGAGCCGTAACCTTCACCACCAAGCGCGGTGGCCGTTGTTACGTCTCGATTCAACAGCCGCAGGCGGCCGAATAGCGATCCGATAAGGCAGCTATCTGGATCGCCCCAAAAAAGGTGATCCGGACAGACGAACGCAAGCGGGGAGTCCGGACGCCGGGCTCCCCGTTTTCGTTTCACGACCGGCTTGGGAGAAGCGGTCATGTGCCTGATTGATGAAAGCCCTGAAATCGAAACGCGGCGGTTGTTGCTGCGTGCGCCAGAAACCGTCGACGCCGCGCGCATCGCCAAGATCTGCAACGACCTCGGCGTCGCGCGCATGACCGCGCGGATGCCGCATCCCTACGCCCTGTCGGACGCCGAGACCTGGATCGGCAAGGCCCAGGGGCAGGATCCCGCATCCGAGCGCAACTTCGTCATCGATCACGACGACGACGGCGTCATCGGCATGATCTCGCTGTTCCCCTCGCCGGCCGGCGCGGCGGGCCACGGTCCGGCGGTCGGACCGGGGCTCGGGACCGAGCTGGGCTATTGCATCGGCGGCGACTGGCAAGGTCGCGGGTTCGCCACCGAGGCCGTTCAGGGCGCGCTGTCCTGGGCGCGTCGGGAGTGGCGTCGACGCGCGGTCGTTGCGGGCCACTTCGCCGACAATCTGGCCTCGGGTCGGGTGCTGGAGAAGGCCGGCTTCCTCTACACCGGCGAGCGTCGACCGATGTTCAGCGTCGCGCGCGACGCCTGGACGGCGGCGCGGATGATGGTCTGGCTCGCCTGACGCCGTTGCGGCGTCAGGTCCGGGCGACTTGGGATCGGGCTCAGGAAAGGCTATGTGCGCATCACATGGCCGTGAATGACGATTTCGAGCTGATCGATCCGACCTCCAGGCGAGGGCGGCGCCGGCGTACCTGGATTCACGGCCTGTCGGCGCGCCTGCTGCTGCTGACGGCGGCCTTCGCCATCATCGTCGACTTGCTGATCCTGTTTCCGGCGGCATCCAGCTTCCATGAGCGTTGGGTGACCGACCGGATTCGCGCGGCCGAAGTCGCGTCCCTGGCGGTTGAGGCCGCGCCCTACGCCACGGTCGAGGACACCCTGGCGGACCGTTTGCTGATCGGTGTCGGCGCCGACACGGTGGTGCTCCAGGAGAGCGGCATCCGCCGGCTCCTGCGCGGCTCGCCCAAGCCCGGGACGCCGCCGCATCTGATTGATCTGCGCGAACCGGATCTGGCGGCGCGTCTGCTCGATCCCTGGATGACGCTGATGGGGCCTGATGATCGCCGTATCCAGGTCATCGCGGCGCCGCGCTGGCGCACCGGCGACTTCATTGAGATCGTCGCCGAAGCCGCACCGCTGAAGGCCGAGCTGAGATCCTATGTGCTTCAGATCGTGTTCGCCTCGCTGATCATTTCGGTGATCGCAGGCGGGCTGCTCTATTTCGGGCTGGTCATTCTGGTGCTCGAGCCGGTGCGCCGGGTAACGCACACGATCGAACGGTTCCGCGACGATCCTGAGGCGGAGCCGCGGCCGATCCTGCGCGAACGCATCGACGAGATCGGTCGGGTCGAGGATGAACTGAACCGAATGCAGCGCGAGGTGCGCTCGGCCCTGCGCTCACGCGCGCGTCTGGCGACGCTGGGCGAGGCGGTGGCCAAGATCAGTCATGATCTGAGGAATATGCTCACCGCCGCCCAGATGGCTTCGGACCGACTGGCGGATTCCGGCGACCCGACGGTAGCGCGGGCCCTGCCGCGCCTCGAGCGGGCGCTGGACCGCGCGCTCGGCCTGGCCCAGGACGTGTTGGCCTACGGGCGTTCGGAAGAACCGAAGCCGGACCCCAGGCCGCTGCGGCTGGTCCCGGCCATCCATGCCGCCGCCGAGGACGCCGGCCTGACCGAACAGGGCGTGCGTCTGATCCAGCGGGCGCCCGCGCGCCTCAGGGTCGAGGCCGACGCCGAGCACCTGCACCGGATCCTGGTCAATCTCATGCGCAACGCCCGCGAGGCGATCGAGGGAGACCCGGAACGCAACGGCAAGGGGCGCGTCTCACTGTCGGCGGTCAAGACTGGCGAACGGGTCGAAATCCGCGTCCGTGATGATGGGCCGGGCCTGCCGGCGCGCGCGCGGGAGCGCCTGTTCCTCCCGTTTCAGGGATCGACCCGTCGTGACGGCGCAGGGCTGGGCTTGCCGATCGCGCGCGAACTGGCCCAGGCCGGGGGGGGCGATCTGACGCTGGATGTCACCGGGCCGGGCGGTACGGTGTTCCTGCTGACCCTGCCGGCCCAGCACTAGGGCGCCCTATGGCGTCAGGCTGACGCCGTCGCGGCGACGGTCGGCGCCCGCATCCCATCGCCCGTCACGCCAGATGGCGCCGTGCAGGCCGGACGTCTCGGTCGCATTGGGCCGAAGCGGCGCGCCGGCCGCCGCCAGCGCGGCCTGAATCTCCGAACTGAACAGCTCGGTGTCGGCTCCCACGCTCGATCCCCGCACGACCAGATTGGGCAGATCGAAGGCCGCCTGCATCGACAGGTTCCAGTTCAGCACCCCGATCAGCGCCTTGGCGTTATAGGCCAGGATTGAATTGCCGCCGGGCGACCCCAGCGCCCCGACCAGTTGCCCGTCGCGATCCAGAATGACCACCGGCGCCATGGATGAGCGCGGCCGCTTGCCGGGGGCCACGGCATTGGCGGCAGGACGCCCTTCGGCGTCCGTCGGCGAAAAGCTGAAATCGGTCATTTGGTTATTCAGGAAGAAGCCGCCCGCCATCCGGCCCGAGCCGAACAGGCTTTCCACGGTCGTGGTCATCGACACGGCATCGCCCCACTGGTCGACAATCACGAAATGACTGGTGCCGGCTGGCTCGCGGGTCCGGTCCGACGCCCGTTCAGCGGGGGCCCCCGGCGGCGTCCCGGCCCCAACCGGACCGGTCACGGTCGGGACCAGGGCCGCGCGGCCGGCTACGTAGGTCGCGTCCAGCAGGCCGGCCACCGGCACCTCGACATGGTCCGCATCGCCGACATACAGATCCCGGTCCGCATACATCAGGCGTTGAAGCTGGGCGAAGGCCACCCAGGCCTCGGCGCTGTCCGGGCCACGGTTGATGTCCGGCGTGTGCTCGGCCATGGCCAGCAGCTGCAGCAACGCCACGCCCGAAGAGGGCGGCGGCGGGGTGCAGACCCGATAGGTCCGGTACGATCCGCAGATCGCCTCGCGCCGCACCGGGCGGTAGGCGGCCAGATCCTCAAGCGTCAGTCCGCCGGGCCGGTCGCCGGCCTGGACCGCCGCCACAATCTGGCGGGCCAGGTCGCCGCGATAGAAATAGTCCGGCCCCTCCGCCGCCAGGCGCCGAAGCGTCTCGGCATAGGCCGGATTGGCCATTACCTCACCGGCGCGGGGCCGCGAGCCGTCCGACCGTTCGAAATAAGCCTGGGCCGCATCGGTATGGGCCTGGGGAGCCTGGGAGGCGGCCAGATTGATGAAGACGCCTAGCCGCGGCGGTATGACGAAACCGTCGCGGGCCAGCCGCTCGGCGTCCCCGAACAGGCTGGACCAGGCCAGTCGCCCGTGTTCCGCCTGGGCCATGGCTAGCATGGCGACCGCGCCGGGCGCGCCGACCGAGCGGCCGGACAGCACCGCCTCGCGAAAGTCCATCGGCCGCCCGTTCTCGAAAAACAGGTCCGACGTGGCGGACGCCGGCGCCGTCTCGCGTCCGTCATAGACCGTCAGACCGCGGGCCTCGGCGTCATAGAAGACCATAAAGGCCCCACCGCCCAGGCCCGAGCTCTGCGGCTCGACCAGCCCCAGAACCGCCTGGACCGCCACCGCGGCATCGACCGCCGACCCACCTCGACGCAGCACCGCCATCCCGGCCTCGGCCGCCATCGGATTGGCGGCCGAAACGAACGGTCCGTGAGCGATATCCGCCTGGAGAGCCGGCGTCTGATCGGCCGTGACCTGAGGCGCTTCCGGCCACGAAAGATTGCAGGCGCTCAGGCCCAGGACGACGACAAGAGAGATCAACGAACGCATGATGTCTCACTAGACCAGCGGGCGCCTGGCCTCCAAGCGCCCACGTCCGTCACCGGGTCAACCCAGGGCCTGGCGGAGTTGACGCGCCTTGGCCAGACCCTCTTCCAGATCGTCCCACAGGCCTCGAACGCGCTCGCGCCCCGGCATGGGCTTGAGCATTGAGCCGACCTCAAAGCGGTCGCCCCGTTCAGACAAGGCCACCGTCACGGTCTCGCCGGCAAGGCGCACCACCACCTCGGCGTGGGCTGCTCGCAAACGCTTGAGCTGTTCACGCACGACCGGATTGATCAGGCCGCGGGCCGCGCCCGGTTCGGTCGAATAGACTTCGAAACGGCGCTCGAAGTCCTCGTCGTCCTCAAATCGAACCCGCTCCAGCGCCGTGCCTGGCGAAAAGAAATTGAACAATCCCCGGTCCGGCATGACCACGGTCTCGCCCTGGACGGCGCGTCGCCCAAGGCTGAAAATCAGACCCCGGAAGACCTCTCGGCGGCTCTTGCCCGAGCCGCTGACGAGCCGGGCTTCATAGAAGGCGATGGGCGCTCCGCCGTCCTGGCCTGCAAATCGGTCTTGGAAGGTCCGGTGGTTGGGGCGGCTGAACAGCGCATGCAGCGGCTCATAGCCGTCGGCGGTGAAATCTTTCTCGGCGAAGTCCAGACCACGCGCCTGGGCGATAGCCTGAAGCGCCGGGACCTTGAGCGCGCGCGCCACCTTGGCCAGCGGCTGTGAGGCGAAGAACAACCCGACAAAGCCGGCGCCGAACAGCACGAACAGGCGCAGTGTCCAGTTCGGCAAGAAAACCAAGGCGATGAGGGCCAGCAGGGCGCACGCGCCGATCGTTATCCAATAGCGCTGGACGGCTTTGCTGCGCGCCTGTTCCAGTCGCTCCAGTGCGCCGGCCAGCGGCCCGTCGCAGATCGCCTCGAAATCGTCGGACGCCATTTTCGCCTCCCTCGGCCTGCTCCAGGATGCGGCGGGTCCACTTCGTCGTAAAGTCGGGGCCTGGACCCCTTGCGTCGACGGACACGAGGCGCTAGGTGTCCGGCCCTTCGCCGCAGACGCCTGTTTGTTTGCGGCCAGCGGACCCGTAGCTCAGCTGGATAGAGCATCAGACTACGAATCTGAGGGTCGGGCGTTCGAATCGCTCCGGGTCCGCCATTTCTCTTTGCATGAGGCCGTGTCGTTCAGTCCGCTTTCAGCGGACGGCTGAGCCACGGCGAACGGTCCAGGCAGAAACGCCAGGGCGTCTCGGCGCCCCTGGTGACGCCGATGCGCGGGCCGGAGCGGATCGGCCCCGCAGCGCCGGTCGGCGGGATCAGGCAAAAGGGCGACGCCTCCAGCACCAGGCGGTCATGGTCGCCGCTGACGCCCAGCGCCTGACACAGCTTGCCGGGGCCTGAGCACAGGGCGCGATCCGCGACCGACCCGCGCCGGGCGCGCATCTGGTCCAGCCCGTGGGTCGGCTCCAGCGCCCGGATCAGCACCGCCTGGCCGGATCCCTCGGGACCGCACACCGCATTCAGACACCAGTGAACGCCGTAGATCCGATACACATAGGCGCGCCCGACCGGCCCGAACATGGCGCCGTTGCGCGGCGTCGGGCCGCGATAGCTGTGCGAGGCCGGATCGGTGCGGTCATAGGCCTCGGTCTCGACAATGACGCCGCCGCCGCCGTCCACCAGCAGCGTCCAGCCGATCAGGGCGCGAGCGCAATCGGGGGCATCCAGGGCGAAAGGCGAAGGGGTTCGGCGCATTGTGGTCACCATTCTAACCAGACCGTCATTGGACGGAATCGCCGCCGCGCGCTTTTCTGGCCTCCGGACAGGAGGCGACTATGCGTTCAGCCATGATCTTGGCGGTGATTTCTCTGGGGGCCGCCCTGGCGACGGCGGCTCCGGCCTCGGCGCAGCCGGCTGACGAAACCGGTCCCGAAGTCTCGGTCCAGCGCGAAGGCCCGATTTTCAGGGTCGCGTTTGATCTGCCCGGTGCGGCCCCGGTCTGGGCCTTCGCCTCCTCGTCGCTGATCATGGAGACCCGTCAGCCGTGGCGGCTTGAACAATGGCGGGTGGTGACGCCGGGCGTGGTGCTGGAACGGGTCGGGGCCTACGACATCCTGCGTGCGGCTGATGGTGGACCCGTGCCGGCTCGGGTCGAGATTGAGGCCCGACCGCGCCACGAGAATCTCGAGGCCGACTATTCGATTCTGATGTTCACCGACGGCGCCGTCGCGATCCCCAGCGGCATCTTCGACCTCTTCCCGCTCGACTCGATCGCGGCTGCGGCGACCCTGCCGTCCGACCTGAACGGCGTGGAGATCAGCGCCGGGCCGGCCCGCGTGCACTGGTCCGATCCCGATGGCCAGATCCTGTTCATGGGTGAGCGTTACGACGGGGTGACGTCGCAGGACGCCCAGACCTATGTTGTCTTCGGCGAGACCGAAATGGTCGCAGGCGAGCGACTGATGACGGTGACCGATCCCGCGCTGCCGGGCTGGGTCAGTGATGAAATCCAGAGCTTCGCGCCGCGCGTGGCCGACTACTACGCCGAGCGACTGGGTTCGGGCGCCTTCGACCGCCCGACCATCCTGGCCAGCTGGAACGGACCGACGCCGAGCCTGGTGTCCCTGGGCGGCAGCGTCATGCCCGGACTGATCGCCATGGCTTTTGAAGGTGTCGGGGTGGTCGAGCCGCAGCCCGAGACGTTGGCCCAGCTGCGCTGGTTCATCAGCCACGAGGCGGCGCACTTCTGGCTGGGCCAGACCGTGAGTTACGCCTTCGCTCGAGAGGCCTGGATCACCGAAGGCGGCGCGGATCTGATGGCATACCGGGTATCACAGGCCCTCGACCCGGCGTTCGATCCCCGGTCCGAGCTTCAAACCGCCCTGGATGACTGCACCGCCCTGGCGCTGGCGCCGGTGGCGCAGGCCGGCGACCGGGGCGAGCACCGGGCCTACTATGCCTGCGGATCAATCTTCGCGCTGGTGGCGGAGAGCGTCCAGCACCGCGCGGACGGCGGCGACGGGTTCGATTTCCTGCGGTGGCTGATCGAGCAGAACCGCGACGACGGGACGGTTTCGCGCGACGAATGGCTGGCCCACCTCACGGCGGTGTCGGGCGATGCATCCCTGGCGGCGGACATTGCGCTGTTGCTCGATCACGGCGCGGCCGATCCCCAGGCGGTCCTGGCCAGCTTGCTGGCCCGCGCAGGTGTCGCCGCCCACGTTCACGAGGGTTTGTTGCGTCTGGACTAGGTCCAATCGACGTTCGGGTTCCCGGGCGGCATCGCTGGAATCCCTTCTCTCCCCTTAGAGAAGAGACAGACGCCAGGCTGCCCACCGGGATGGCCCACGCCCGACGAATGTCGATTGAACCTAGGCTGAGAACGGCCAGGGACTGACCGACTTGGACCAGGCGTCGATCTGCAGATGGGCGTGGATCGGCGGGGCGGCGCGCTCGGCGCAGGGGTGGCGCGGACAGATCCGGCAGGCCGGACCGATCGGCGTCGTCTCCGGCTGATCTAGATTGAGGCCGCGTGCATAGATCAGCCGGTGAGCGTGGCGCAGTTCGCAGCCCAGGCCGATGGCCAGGTCGCTCTCGCCGCTGCGGCCCTGGCGCTCGACTGTGCGGGCCAGGGTGAACCAGCGCCCTCCGTCCGGCGTTTCGACGATCTGGGTGACGACCTGGCCGGGCGTGCGAAAGGCCGCGTGCAGCTTCCAGCGCGGGCAGGCCCCGCCGAAGCGCGAGAAGGGAAAAGCGTCCGCCGCATAGCGTTTGGAGACATTGCCGGCCTGGTCGACCCGCATCAGAAAGAACGGCACGCCGCGCGCCGTCGGTCGACCCAGCGTCGTCAGCCGGTGCGCCGCCTGTTCGAACGAGACGCCGAACCGCTGTTGCAGGCGTGCGAGGTCATAGCCGGTCTCTTCGGCGAGAGACTGGAACCGGCCATAGGGCATCAGTATCGCCGCGGTCAGGCTGTTGGCCAGACTGACCTTGAGCAGTTCGCGCGTGGCCGGGTCAGGCGGCCGGGCTGCGTCGGTCAAGGCGTCCAACTCGCCGCCGTGCTCGCTCAGCGCCAGCTGATAGACCACGGCAAAGGTGCGTGAGGCGCCCGACAGGGCCTCGGAGAGCAACAGCCGGCGTCGGTGCAGATCCAGCCGCCGGGTCCATTCGACCATCACCTCGGCGGGCATGATCCGCACGGCCAGATCGTGTCGCGTCTTGAGCCGCGCCCGCGCCGCCGATTCCAGGCCGAGCGGGTCGCCCGCCAGCTCTGCGTTCAGGGCCTCGCCCAGGGCGTCGATCTCGGGAAAGTGGTTGCGCCGCGACTGGATGTGGTCGCGCACCCAGTCGCCAGGCGTATCCTCCAGCCCGCCGCCCCCGCGCTCGGCCTCGGTCTGGGTGCGGGCGCGCTGATCGCTGAAAGCCTGATAGAGCCGCACCAGCGCCTCGGCGGCGGCCGGATTGTCATCGGCCAGAGCCAGCACCTCGTGGCGCGGCACCGCCAGGCCCCGGAATACCGGATCGGCCAGCAGCTCGCTCACGGCCTCGGCCGAGGCGTCGTCGTTCTGGCCCAGCGACCTGAGGTCGACGTCATAGGTTTCGGCCAGGCGCAGCAGCAACTGGGCCGAGACCGGGCGCTGATTACGCTCGATATGATTCAGATAGGAGGGTGAGACGCCCAGATCACCGGCCATCGCCGTCTGGGTCAGATCCAGCTCGCGCCGCAGCCGTTTCAGCCGCCCGCCGAGAAACAGCTTCTGATCCGCCGTCCGCGTCATGACCGCAGAATGTCACAAAATGTCCAATGAGCAAGAGTCATAATGTGACATAATTACAACGAATAAGGTGCGCGAGACGTAGATTTTGTGACTTCGTTGGGGCTTTCTGTGCGGGACAGCGGCATCGGGCCGCGAACAGACACAGCCACCGAGGCCGTCATGAACACCTTCGCCGATCTCGTTCCCGCCCCCGCCGGCCGTTTCGACGGCATCGAGCGGCCCTATACGCCTGAAGACGTGCTGCGCCTGCGCGGTTCGGTTCCAATCACCCACACCCTGGCCGAGCGCGGGGCCAATCGCCTGTGGGAGCTTCTGCACAGCGAGCCCTATATCAACGCCCTGGGCGCGGTCACTGGCAACCAGGCCATGCAGATGGTCCGCGCGGGCCTGAAAGCCATCTATCTGTCCGGCTGGCAGGTCGCGGCCGACGCCAACACCGCCGGGGCCATGTACCCTGACCAGTCGCTCTATCCGGCCAATGCCGCGCCGGAACTGTGCCGCCGGATCAACCGCACGCTTCAGCGCGCCGACCAGATCGAGCACGCCGAGGGCGGGGCCAAGCGCGACTGGTTCGCCCCGATTGTCGCCGACGCCGAAGCCGGCTTCGGAGGCCCGCTCAACAGCTTCGAGATCATGAAGGCCTTCATCGAGGCCGGCGCTGCGGGCGTCCACTTCGAGGACCAGCTGGCGTCCGAGAAGAAGTGCGGCCACCTCGGCGGCAAGGTGCTGATCCCGACCGCCCAGCATGAGCGCAACCTGATCGCCGCGCGCCTGGCCGCTGACGTCATGGGTACGCCGACCCTGACGGTGGCTCGCACGGACGCCGAGTCAGCCCAGTTGATCACCTCGGACATCGACGAGCGCGACCATCCCTTCATCGAGCGTGACAACCGCACGGTCGAGGGCTTCTTCCGGCTCAAGGAAGGCACGGGCCTGGACCACTGCATCGCGCGCGGCCTCAGCTACGCCAAATACGCCGACCTCCTCTGGTGGGAGACCTCCCACCCGGATCTAGACGACGCCAAGAAGTTCGCCGAGGCGGTCCAGAAGGAGCACCCCGGCAAGCTGATGGCCTATAACTGTTCGCCGTCGTTCAACTGGGAAGCCAAGCTGGACAAGGCCACCATCGCCAGGTTCCAGCGCGAGTTGGGGGCCATGGGCTACAAGTTCCAATTCGTCACCCTGGCCGGCTTCCACAGCCTGAACAACTCGATGTTCGAGCTGGCAGACGGCTACCGCGACCACGGGATGGCCGCCTATTCCGAGCTGCAGCAGCGCGAGTTCGCCAACGAGGCGCGCGGCTACACCGCCACCCGCCACCAGCGCGAGGTCGGCACCGGCTATTTCGACCAGGTCGCCACCGTCATCTCGTCGGGCCGGTCCTCCACGACCGCGCTCAAGGATTCTACCGAAGCGGCCCAGTTCGCGGCCGAATAGTCACCCACCAAAGGAGGAACGATCATGGAAGCCCTGTCGAGCCCCAAGGCCATCATCGACTACTGCCTGGCCCCGCTTGAGCTGAGCCCCGGCACCGACGCCGAACGCGAAGCCCGTCGCCGCCTCGAACACGCCATCAAGGCCTTCCGTCAGGCCGCGGTGAAGCCCGTGGCGGTGGACTTCTCCACCATGCCCAGCGCTGTCATCAACGAAGCCGCCCACGGCTACGAATAGATCCTTCTCCCCTTCGGGGGAGAAGGTGGGCGCCGCAGGCGCTCGGATGAGGGGGCTGGTCCCCGACATCCCGGCGCCTGCGGGTCTTGAAACAACCCCCTCAACCGTCATGCTGCGCATGACACCTTCTCCCCCGAGGGGAGAAGGGGCCGGAGCCGCCATGCCCCTCGACACCCTGCCCGATTCTGTTCGCATTCTCGGCCCAGTCGAGGGACGCGCTGCCGAGGTTCTGACGCCAGAGGCCCTGGCGCTGACAGCCGAGCTGCACCGGGCGCTGGATGGGCGGCGCAAGACCCTGCTCAAGGCGCGCGAGGCCCGTCAGGTCCGTTTTGATCTGGGTGAGGTTCCCGGCTTCCGCGCGGACACCGTCGAGATCCGCGCCGGCGACTGGCGTGTCGCGCCGATCCCCGCCGATCTGCTGGATCGCCGCGTCGAAATCACCGGCCCGACCGACCGCAAGATGGTCATCAACGCCCTGAACTCGGGCGCGAAGGTCTTCATGGCCGATTTCGAAGACGCCACCAGCCCGACCTGGGACAACGTCATCGAGGGCCAGATCAACCTCAAGGATCGCTGGTCCGGTGACCTGAGCTTCACCGATCCGGCGTCGGGCAAGGGCTATGCGCTGGGCGACGATCCGGCCGTGCTGCTGGTGCGGCCGCGCGGCTGGCATCTGCTGGAGCGCCACATCGAGGTCGACGGCGAGCCGGTCGCGGGCGGCCTGTTCGACTTCGCCCTGTACTTGACCCACAACGCCCGGGCGGCGCTGGATCAGGGCTCGGGCCCCTATTTCTATTTCCCCAAGCTGGAATCAATGGAGGAGGCCCAGCTCTGGGACGACGCCTGCCGTATCGCCCAGGCCCGGCTGGGTCTGCCGGTCGGCACGATCAAGGCCACCATCCTGATCGAGACCATCACCGCCGCCTTCGAGATGGACGAGATCCTTCACGCCTTGAAGGACCACATCGTGGGTCTGAACTGCGGGCGCTGGGACTATATCTTTTCGACCATCAAGCGGCTGGGGCTGAACCCGGATTTCCTGACGCCCGACCGGGGGCGGATGGTCATGGGTGAGGCCTTCCTGCGCGCCTATTCGAAGAAACTGATCGCCACCTGCCACCGCCGCGGCGCCTTTGCGATGGGGGGGATGGCGGCCCAGATCCCGATCAAGAACGACGAGGCGGCCAATGCGGCGGCCTTCGCCAAGGTCAAGGCCGACAAGGAGCGCGAGGCCGGCGACGGCCATGACGGCACCTGGGTGGCCCATCCGGCCCTGGTCCCGGTGGCCATGGAGGTGTTCGACCGGCTGATGCCGGGCCCGAACCAGCTGGGTGTCGTCGGCGACGGCGCGGACATCGGCCAGGCCCAGATGCTGGCCATGCACGCCGGGCCGCGCACCGAGGCGGGCCTGCGCGAAAACATCCGCGTCGGCATCCAGTATATCGAGGCCTGGCTCGGCGGCCGGGGCGCGGTGCCGCTCTATAATCTGATGGAGGACGCCGCCACCGCCGAAATCAGCCGCACCCAGGTCTGGCAATGGCTCAAGCTTGGCGCTGATCTGGACGACGGCCGCATCGTCAACGAAGCCCTGGTCCGGGCTTTGATCGAGGACGAGGTATCGAAGATGCCGCGCGAACTGGAGCGACTTGGAGACGCGGTGACCCTGTTCGTTTCCCTTTGTCTGGCGCCGACCTGCGAGGCCTTTTTGACCCTGCCGGCCTATGAAGCGCTTGAGCCCTAGGCGGCCTGGCTGGCGGCTTCGCCGTCACTGTCGAGCGCGCCGGCCGTCAGCTCGCGCACGCAGGCCAGGAGCGACTCGACGCTGACAGGCTTGGCCAGGTGGCGGTCGGCCCCGGCCAGCCTGGCCGCCTCGACATGCTCGGGCAGGGCGTTGGCGGTGAGCATGACCACGGGCGTCGGTTTCATGGCGCCGGCCAGCTCCAGATCGCGGATGCCTCGCGTCGCCGCCAGCCCATCCATCACCGGCATCTGCATATCCATCAGCACCAGGTCGAACGGCTGGCCGTCAAAAGCTTCAACCGCCTGGGCCCCGTTTTCGACCGTGACCAACTCGGCCTCGATCTGCGACAGGATCAGCTCGATAACCTTGCGGTTGGTCGGGTGGTCGTCAGCCAGCAGGATCCGCACAGCGCGCGATTCCGGCTCATCGGTGACGATCTCGGGCTCAAGCGGCTGAGCCGGCGCCGCTGTCAGCTCCAGCGGCAGGGTCACCAGGAAGGCTGATCCGCCGCCCGGCTCGCTTTCGCAATCGATCTCGCCACGCATCATCTCGGCCAGCTGGCGGCAGATCGCCAGGCCCAACCCTGTTCCGCCGAAACGCCGCGTGATCGAGCCGTCGGCCTGTTCAAACCGCGTGAACAGCCGTTCGCGCGTCGCCGCGTCAAAACCGACGCCGGTGTCTTCCACCGTAAATCGGTAGATGGCCAGGCCCAGCCGGTCCGCGGCGCGCGAGACGGTCAAGCGCACAAAGCCGGTATGGGTGAACTTGACCGCATTGGAGACCAGATTTGTCAGGATCTGCTTGATCCGCACCACGTCGCCGAGCGCCCAGACCTCGGCCTCGGGAGCGACATCGACGAAGAACTGAAGGCCCTTGGATTCGGCGCTGGCCTCATAGAGCTTGGCTGCATCACGCACGGTCTGCGCCAGATCAAACGCCGCATCCGTCAGCGCCAGCCGGCCGGATTCAACCCGGGCCAGGTCCAGAATGTCGCTGAGCAGCTGCTGCAAGGTTGCGCCAGAGCCCGCGATCAGCCGCAGCATGTCCTTCTGGTCGGCGTCCAACCGGGTCTTGCCCAGCACCTCGGCTACGCCGAGGATGCCGTTCAGAGGCGTGCGGATCTCGTGGCTCATATTGGCCAGGAATTCCGACTTGGCGCGATTGGCTCCCTCAGCGGCATCGCGCGCGCGCTCAAATTTGGCGGCCGTGACCTTGAGATCGGTGACATCGATGATGGTGGACACTGTGCCGCCAGCAGCGCTGCGGCGGTCCTGGACCCGCAACCAGCGGCCGTCCGCCATATGCTGTTCGACCGCTTCTGTACCGATGCGTCGCGCCTCCAGGCGCCGGGCCAGCCATTCGGTCTCCCGACCGATCGCTTCGGCATAGACCCCGCGGTCCAGTTCGAGCAGCAGGATCTGTTCAAAGGTCATGCCGCGCACAAGAAACCCCTGAACCTCCGGACAGGTGCGCTGGTACTGGGCGTTCCACATCTGCAGCCGGTCCTGGCTGTCGAAATAGGCCAGGCCGTCGGTCATGGCCTCCATGGCCTCGGCCAGCCGTTCGTTGGCGGCGCCGCGGTGCCAGCGATCCAGGGCCGCGACAAGCAAGGCGGCCGAAATCAGCACGCTGGCCACGCCGGCCACCATCGCCGCCATCAGGCCGCGGTCGATTGTGGCGACGCTGGCGACATCGCCGGCCATCGGCATGATGGTGGCCGCGGCCATTCCGGTGAAATGCAGGGCGCAGATGGCCAACACGAGCAGGCCGGTCGTCGCCAGCGAACGGCTCCAGGTTTTGCCGCGTCCGAGCGCCAGCAATGCAAGCGGCGCGATCGCCATGGCGAGAACGATCGAGGCGGTGACCAGCACAGGATCCCAGACCACCACGCCCTTGGTCTGGAAGGCGCTCATCCCGATGTAGTGCATGGTCCCGATCACGCCCGCCAGGATCGCACCGCTGGCGATCATCCCGCCGCGCCCGGGCTTCTGGTGCGCCAGGGCGAAGGCGCCGATCGACCCGATGACAGCGATCAGGAGCGAGGCGACCGTGCCGAAGGGCTCGAACGCCGATTCCAGGCTCGGACTGTAGCCGAGCATGGCGATGAAATGGGTGGCCCAGACGCTGACGCCGGCGACCACACCGGTCAGGCACAGCCAGGCCATGCCGATCGCGCCGTCGGCCTCGCGCGCGTGCACGAACAGGCGAACGGCCGCGCCGACGCCGATCAGGCAGACGGCCCCCGCGAGCAAAACCAACCAAAGGTCGTGCTCGGTCGTCAGGCAGGTCAGGACAGTCAGCATTCACACCCCGAGTAAGTGCCCGGAACCTGACGCATTTTGGTGAAGAAACCGTGTTAGGTCGTACCGCTGTCTGCGTGACGGCGGCCATTCTATAGTCTCAGCCATGCCAGATTCGCCCATAAACACGGGACCGACCAGCCGTTGGGCAGCCGCCTGGACGGCCTTTCGCGACTGGGCTCCGGATCTGGCGCCGATCCCAGCTGAAGGCGACCCGGTCGCCGATGGCGCCGACTATCGCGCTGCGCTCGAGGGACTGCCCGACCCGGTCCTGATCATCGAAGGGGGCGCCGCCGGCGATCTCTCGGCCTGCCGCATCCTGTTCGCCAACGCCGAGGCCCGCGCCCTGTTCAGGGTGACGGGGACGGGTGAGCCGCTGGTGGCGGCGCTGCGTGACCCTGAGGCGCTCGAGGCGGTCGATGAGGCCCTCAACAGCAAGGCCTCGCGCGAGGTCGCCTATGAGCCGGCCGGCGCCCAGGAACGCTACTGGCGCATCACCGCCGCGCCGCTGCCGGCGGCGGGCCGACCGCGCAGCATGGCGATCATCCGGTTCCGTGACGAGACCGACAGCCAGCGCATGGAGCGGATGCGCGCCGACTTCCTGGCCAACGCCAGCCACGAGCTGAAGACGCCGCTGGCCTCGCTGCAGGGATTTATCGAGACGCTGAAGGGGCACGCCCGCGATGACGAGCGCGCGCGCGATCGCTTCCTCGACATCATGTCCGCCCAGACCGCGCGCATGAGCCGGATGATCGCTGACCTTTTGGCGCTCAGCCGAATCGAGCTGTCCGAACACATCGCACCCTCAGGCCGCGCCGATGTCGGACTGGTCGCGGCCGATGTGATCGACGCCCTGGCCCCGCTGCTGGCCGAGCACGAGGTGCGGGTGGTTCTGGCCGAACGGCCCACCCACGCCGCGGTTATCGGCGACCGGGACCAGATCCTCCAGGTGATCCAGAATCTGACCGAGAATGCGGTGCGCTATTCGGGAGCGGGGGCGGCCGTCGCGCTGTCGATCACTCCGGATGTGACCCTGAAAGACGCGCAAACGCCCGCGTGGCCCGAGGCGGCGCGCCTGGCCATCCTGACCCCGGATCGCGACGCCGCCGCTCGATATGTCATGATCCGCGTCAGCGATCAGGGACGCGGACTGGCGCGTGAGCATCTGCCGCGCCTGACCGAGCGCTTCTATCGGGTCGAGGGTCAGAAGAGCGGCCACAGCCCAGGCACCGGTCTGGGGCTGTCGATCGTCAAACACATCATCAATCGCCACAAGGGCGGCCTGATTGTCGAGAGCCGGCTGGGGGAGGGGACGTCCTTCACGGTCTATCTGCCGGCCGCGTCCGCGCGCGGCGTCATGGAAACAGCTGAACGGCGCAACAAAACTGTCATCGAACCGTCGTGACGGGATGACCTGACGGGCGCAAACGCCGCCCCGTCATGGTTGGTCTGATCCTGATCCTGTTGGCGGTGTTTTCGGCGGCGACCTATTGGTTTGCACGCCGCCGTGTCGTGCTGGCGATCGCCAATGGCGGCCCGCGCGCGCATTCGCGGCCCAAATATCACGGCGCCCATGCGGCCATCTGGGCGGCGGTTCCTGCGATTGTGGTGCTGCTGGTGCTGGCCGCGGCCGGGCCTCGCCTGACCACTGCAATCACCTGGGCGGACCTTCCCCAGGCGGCGCCGGCGGCCGAGCCGTTCCGATCCCAGTTCCAGTTCGACGCCGAGGCCATCGCCGCCGGTCGCACGCCGTCCGCCGTCGCCTATTCGCCGGCGCAGCGTCAGGCGCTGGACGCCCACGCCGAGCGGATCGGGGCGATCAACGGCCTGCTGCGCCTGGGCGGCCTGGCGGCGGTCCTGCTCGCGGCCCTGATCGGCGGCCTGTACGCGTGGAGCCGCGCCCGCCCGGACTTCCGCGCCCGCAATTCGGTTGAACGCTGGGTGGCGGTGCTGCTGTTCGGCTGCTCGGCGGTCGCGGTTTTGACGACGCTCGGCATCGTGCTGTCGCTGGTGTGGGAATCGCTGCGCTTCTTCCAGACGGTTTCGCCTTGGGACTTCCTGACCGGAACGCATTGGAGTCCCCAGATCGCGATTCGCGCCGATCAGGTCGGCTCCTCCGGCGGTTTCGGCGCCGTGCCGTTGTTCGTCGGCACCTTCCTGATCATGGCCATCGCCATGCTGACGGCGGCCCCGATCGGGCTGATGGCGGCGATCTATCTGGCGGAGTACGCCTCGAAGTTTCAGCGCGCCTGGATCAAGCCGGTGCTGGAGATTCTCGCCGGCATTCCGACCGTTGTTTACGGCTTCTTCGCCGCCCTGACCGTGGGCCCCGCCTTTCGCTCAGCCTTCAACGGCCTGGGTGAAATGCTGGTCGGCGGCCCGCTGAACGGGCTGGGCCTGTATCTGATGGGCGTCCAGAACCAGATGGCCCTAGTCGCCGGTTTCGTCATGGGCATCATGCTGATTCCCTTCGTCTCTTCCCTGTCGGACGACATCATCAACGCCGTGCCTCAGTCTCTGCGCGACGGCTCCTATGCGATGGGGGCGACCCGGTCCGAGACGATCAAGAAGGTGGTTCTGCCCGCCGCCCTGCCGGGCGTGGCCGGAGCGATGCTCCTGGCCGTCAGCCGGGCCATCGGCGAGACCATGATCGTGACCATGGCGGCCGGACTTCAGGCCCGCATCACCGCCAATCCGCTAGACAGCGTCACCACCGTGACCGTCCAGATTGTCACCCTGCTGACCGGCGACCAGGAGTTCGACAGCCCCAAGACCCTGTCCGCCTTCGGCCTGGGCCTGACGCTGTTTGTCGTCACCCTGATCTTGAACATCGTCGCGCTCCGGATCGTCCAGCATTACCGGGAACAATATGACTGACCGGTCCGACGTGCGCGCCGCGGTCCAGGCCCGGCTCAAGAAACGCCATGCGGCCGAGCGGCGGTTCCGCCTCTATGGGCTGCTGGCCGTCGGCGTGGCCATCGCGTTTCTGCTGCTTTTGCTCGGGCGCATCATCGAGCAGGGTCACACCGCCTTTATCACCCATTCGATCACCCTGGACGTCGCCGTTGACGCCCAGCGGGTCGATCCGGCCCATCCGCAAGGCGCCAATTACGACCAGATGGCCGCCGAGGCCTTGATGGCGCGCCTGGGCGTCGACGCTGACGACGCCGACAACGCCCGCGCCGCCCGCGATCTGCTCAGCCCCGACATGGGTTTTCAGCTGCTCAGCCAGGTGCGCGAGGACCCGTCCCTGATCGGCCAGACCCTGACCATCGAGGCCCCGGTCGGTGACAGCGCGGACCTGTATTTCAAGGATGAGATCAGCCGCGATACGCCCGAAGATCTTCGGGTCCTGTCCAATCAGCAGATCGGCTGGCTGGATCGGCTAGAAGCCGACGGCCTGGTGGAATCGCATTTCAACACCGGGCTGTTCACCCGCTCGGATTCAACTCAGCCCGAGACGGCGGGTCTGCTCGGGGCGGTCGTCGGCTCGGCTCTGATGCTGATGGTGACGGCTCTGCTGTCGATCCCGATCGGGGTGTTGGCGGCGGTCTATCTGGAAGAGTTCGCGCCCAAGAACAAACTGACCGAGATCATCGAGGTCAATATCAACAACCTCGCCGCCGTGCCGTCGATCGTCTATGGCCTGCTCGGCCTGGCGGTGTTCATCGGCTGGATGGGGCTGCCCCGCTCCTCGCCGCTGGTCGGGGGCATCGTCCTGTCGCTGATGGCCATGCCGACCGTCATCATCGCCACGCGCGCGGCGCTGAAAGCCGTGCCGCCTTCGATCCGCGACGCCGCCCTGGCCCTGGGCGCCTCGCGCACTCAGACCGTCTTCGCTCATGTCTTGCCGCTGGCCCTGCCGGGGGTGATGACCGGCGCGATCATCTCGATGGCCCATGCCCTGGGTGAGACAGCCCCTTTGCTGATGATCGGCATGGTGTCGTTCGTGCCGGGCGTGCCCGAGGGCGTCCTGTCCGCCTCCAGCGCCCTGCCGACCCAGATCTTCATCTGGGAAAACGCCGCCGAGGCCGCCTTCCATGAGCGCACCGCCGCCGCCATTCTGGTGCTGCTGGTCTTCATGGTGGTTATGAACGCCGTCGCCATCATCGTCAGGCGCCGGCTTGAACGGAGATGGTGACGCCGATGGAGTCCGCCGTGATCGACACCCGACCGATTGTGACCGCCGCCGTCAATGCCGGCGAGCCGTTACGCGAGCCCAAGATCCGCACCCGCGGCGTCAGTGTCTTCTATGAGGACAAGCAGGCGCTAAAGGATGTCTCGCTCGACATGGGCGACCGCGCCGTGACCGCCCTGATCGGGCCGTCGGGCTGTGGCAAGTCGACCTTTCTTCGCTGCCTGAACCGGATGAACGACACCATCCAGGGCGCCCGCGTCGAGGGGGTGATCGAGCTGGACGGCGAGGACGTCAATGCCCGCTCGGTCGATCCGGTGGCCCTGCGCGCGCGCGTCGGCATGGTGTTCCAGCGGCCCAATCCGTTTCCCAAGTCGATCTTCGAGAACGTCGCCTACGGACCGCGCATTCATGGGCTGACCCGCTCCAAGGCCGAGCTTGCCGATGTGGTTGAACAGGCCCTGCGCCGCGCCGGCCTATGGGACGAGGTCGCCGACCGGCTTGACCAGTCCGGCTCCAGCCTGTCGGGCGGCCAGCAGCAGCGCCTGGTCATCGCCCGCGCCATCGCGGTGGACCCCGAGGTCATCCTGATGGACGAGCCCTGCTCGGCGCTTGATCCGATCGCCACCGCCAAGATCGAAGAGCTGATCGACGAGCTACGCCAGCAGTACTGCATCGTCATCGTCACCCACTCCATGGCCCAGGCGGCGCGGGTGTCGCAGCAGACCGCCTTCTTTCACATGGGCCAGATCGTCGAGATCGGGCGCACCGATGAGCTGTTCACCAATCCCAAGGAACAGCGCACCTTGGACTACATCACCGGCCGCTTCGGCTAGGGGACGACGTCATGATGGATACGACCAATCAGCACACCGTTCGCGCCTACGGCGATGAGCTGAACCAGATCACCGCCGACATCGCCCGCATGGGCGGCCTGGCCGAAGCCCAGATCGCCGACGCCATCGAGGCGGTGTCGCGCCGCGATGCGGCCCTGGCCCAGGGCGTGATCGCCCGCGACGCCAAGCTGGACGAACTGCAGCGCGACATCGAGCGCAAGGTGATCCGCCTGATCGCCCTGCGCCAGCCGGTGGCGACCGACCTGCGCCGAGCCGTGGCGGCGATGAAGATCGCCACGGATCTTGAGCGCACGGGTGACCTGGCCCGCTCCATCGCCAAGCGCAGCCTCAGCCTGGCCGACGCCGAGCCCTTGGCGCCCCTGACCCGCTCGATCGAGCGGATGGGCAAGCTGGTCGCCAAACGCATGAAGGCGGTGCTGGACGCCTACACCTCCGCCGAGGTGGCCGGGGCGTTGGACGTCTGGTCCCACGACGATGACGTCGACGAGCATTACAACGCCCTGTTCCGCGAGCTGCTCACCTACATGATGGCCGATCCGCGCACGATCACCTCCTGCGCCCATCTGTTGTTCATGGCCAAGAATCTGGAGCGGATCGGCGACCACGCCACCAATATCGCCGAGATGATTCACTATGAGGTGACCGGCGACGAGCTGGACGCCGTGCGCCCGCGCCAGAGCGCCAGCGATGCGGACCTGACGCCCAAGGAACCGACATGAGCACGCCGCACATCCTGGTCATCGAGGACGACGACGCCATCGCCACCCTGATCCAGTACAACCTGGAAAAGGAAGGCTACGACGTGGCCATCGCCGGCGACGGCGAGGAGGGCCTGGTCCAGTCGGACGAGCGGCTGCCCGACCTGATTGTGCTGGACTGGATGCTGCCCAAGGTCTCGGGCATCGAGGTCTGCCGGCGCCTGCGCGGACGGCCTGAAAGCCGCAACGTGCCGATCATCATGCTGACCGCGCGCGGCGAGGAGAGCGACCGGGTGCGGGGGCTGGACACCGGAGCCGACGACTTCCTGACCAAGCCGTTCTCGGTGCCGGAGTTGAACGCCCGCATCCGGGCGGTGCTGCGCCGTATCCGCCCGGGTCTGGCCGACGACCGGCTCAGCCACGGCGATATCACGGTCGACCGTGTTTCACATCGGGTCAAGCGCGCGGGCAAGGAGGTCCATCTGGGCCCCACCGAATACCGGCTGCTCGATCATTTGATCCAGCACCCCGGACGCGTCTTCAGCCGCGAACAGCTGCTTGATGCGGTCTGGGGCTCAGACGTCTATGTCGAGGCCCGCACCGTCGACGTCCACGTCGGCCGGCTCAGGAAGGCGTTGATGCAGGATGTGGACACCGATCCGATCCGCACGGTGCGTTCGGCCGGCTATTCGCTGGACCTGGAAGGCTAGGCGACCAGCACCCGACTGACGGTCCGCGGCCGGAGGTAGTAGTCCCGCGCGAACTGCGTGACGCCGGGCAAGAAGGCGCCGATCGGCGAAACAAAGTCGTAGGTCACTTCGGAAAAGATCACGCTCTCGCCGTTGGCGGCCATGCCGGTCGGCAAGGTGACGATCGAGGATGTGGCGCGCGGCGTCATGCCAGATCCGCGGCTCCAGTCCACCCTGGCGCGGCCGTTCGAGTCGACGGTGACGCTCGAAAGCCGCAACGCTATTCCCGAGACGGGAAACGGCCGCATGATGGTTCGGCCGGCGGCGAAGATGTCGTTGATTTCGGCGGAGGTCAGAATGTCGTCCTGGGCGGCCAGATCGGCGACCGTCGAGGCGACATGGCCCATGCGTTTCTGAGCCATGAAAGCCTGGGCCATCTCGGACATGCCGAAATAGAAGGCGATCATGACCGGGGCGATCAGGGCGAACTCAATGGCCGAAACGCCGCGCCGATCGCGCCGAAACGCGGCCAGAGAGAAATGAAACCGCATCATTGATAGGGCTCGTTTCGGAACGTCGTGGACGCCGTCAGAACGACGCTGCCATCGCTGAGCCGGCGCAGGCCCTGCGTCACCATCGGTACGAACATCGGCGCCCGCCACCAGGTCCGGATCAGGATGATCTCGCGCGCATCGCCGGGCTGATAGACCAGAGACGCGTCGTTGAACTGATCGCCCGTTACGGGCTCAGGCGGATTCTGACTGGCGAACTGGGGCATGACGCGAACATCGACGGAGAGCCGCGCGTTACAGTCGCCTGAGAACACGCTCATCTCACCGCAGACGGCGGACTTGAAGTTGGCTGCGCTGGCTCCGGACGTCTGCATTTCGCCTGTGCGAATACGCCGGCCCGCGTCCATGGTGGCGTCTTCCAGCACCGAGTTCAGCGTGTAGAGCCGGCCGATCTCGAAGATCGAAAACAGCAGGAACAGGAACGGCAGCGCCACGAGCGCGAACTCGACGGCGGTGGCGCCGCTGGTCGCGCGGCTGAACCGACCAAGGAATGCACGCAGGCGAGCCCTGAACATGGCGTCGGCCTCAGGGCGCCGTCGTCGCCGGCGCCGAAGATGCCGTCACCGAGGCCGCATCCAGACCGCTGGGCGAACAGGTGGCGCCGCACGCCATCCGGGTCACGGCCGCGCCGCGCCACACCCGCACCTCGCCCGACGACGGGGTGCTGACCACGACGTCACCCTGGTAGATGGTGCGACCAAGGCCATCTAGGACCGCAATCTCCGTCACCCCCGAGCTGCGGCCGCTGATGTACAGGGTGTTGGCGTCCACAACCGTGACATCTGCAATCTGAGGATTGCCGACAACGACCGAGGCCGCCGAACCGTTCAGGTTCAAGCGCGTGATGTGGTTGACCTCGACATTGAGCGCCCGGCTCTGCGCCAGGGCGGCTGAGGCCGGGGCCAGGGCCGCCAGGGCGAAAAGCGCGACGATGATGCGGCGCATGACCGACTCCATTTGAATCTTCGCGCGTGTCGCGCCCGCGCAAGATGTCGCCGAATTCTCAAAATTTCGTTTCGGCGTCCACCATTCAGATCTTGGAGCGTCGTTTCTGCGTTAAGGCCTGGGTAGGTTAATGCGTATTCACAGTAAACTTTGATTTACTATAGAAAAATTCGAATACTCTGGGCGAGATTTACTTGGCCTTAAGTACGGGCGGGCATTCTGTTCGTGTGATCAGGGACGGCGGGCGACCGACCTAACCCTGACCAGGTGTCATAAATCGGTTGCTCATCCATCCAAGGAGAAGTCTCATGTCCAAGTTCATCAAGCAGTTTCTGAATGACGAGTCCGGCGCCACCGCCATCGAGTACGGCCTGATCGCCGCTCTGATCGCTGTGGTCATCATCACCGGCGTCACCCTCGTTGGCACCAGCCTCGAGACCACGTTCAACAACATCGCCGGCAACCTCGGCGGTACGGTTGGCAAAGCCTAACAGGCCTAGCTGACCAAAGATCGAGAGGCCCCGGCGGAAACGCCGGGGCCTTTTCTTTTCGTGCGACGGGTGACGGAAACTTTACGTCGCGGCGTCAGGATAGACTGTCCCCTTTGAGGAGCTCGTCTTGGAAATCGCTCTCATTCTTTTGCTTAGCGTCCTGCCCGCTCTGGTCATCGCCGCAGGACTGAATGACCTGACGACGATGACGATCCCCAACTGGATCTCGCTGGGCCTGATGATCGCCTTTGTTCCGGCCGCGATGGCGGTTGGCTTGCCGGCGATGTCGATCGCGATCCATTTTGGCGTCGCCCTGCTGGCGCTGTTCATCGGGGCGGTGCTGTTCGCGCTTCGGTTTCTCGGCGGCGGCGACGCCAAGCTGATGGCGGCCGCCTGCCTCTGGCTCGGTGTGGATGGGTCAATGGTCTTCGTCCTGGTGACGGCGGTGGCGGGGGGTCTGTTCTCACTTGGTCTGATGATGGCGCGCGGCTCTCCGGGCATGGAGGCCGTCGGCGGCCCAGCCTGGGTTTCGCGCCTGCTTCAGCCCAAGGGCGACATTCCCTATGGCGTGGCGATCGCCGCCGGCGCCCTGGCGGCGTTTCCCACAAGCGCTCTGGTCCGCGCGTTTATCGGCGCCTGACACGTGCGTTTCGTAAGTCAGCGTTAACTCACGGGCCTCACCTTGGTCGGAACAACCGGAATCGTGGACGCAGAATCGCGTCCGGGCCGGAGGGATCCTGACCGATGAAACCAGCTCGCATCATCGTCATTGCGGTAGCCGCCGTCTCCGCCATTGGCCTGGCCCTGGTCGTTCGCGCCATGGGCTCCAACGGGGGTGAGGCGGTCCGGCCCGCCGCCGCCGCCACGGTCGCTGAAGCGCCGATGGCCCAGGTGCTTGTGGCCGCGCGGGACCTGGAGATCGGCGCCCGAATTGAAAATGGCGACATGGAGTGGCGCGCCTTCCCTGCTGGCGCGGTCAACGCCGTGTGGATTGTCGAGGGCGCAGCTGCGATCCCGACCCCCGCTCGCGAAACCGCTGACGGCGAGGCCCCCGCCTCAGAATCTGCGGGCGCCGACGGCGGCGCCACCGCCGAGGTGCAACGCGCGGCCGAACGGATCACCGGCGGCGGTGTCCGCGAGCAGGTTGTCGGCGCGGTCGTGCGCGAACGCATCCTGGCTGGTGAGCCGATCGTGGCGTCCAAGCTGGTCCGGGCGGGCCAGAGCGGCTTCCTGGCGGTGGTCCTGGCGCCTGGCATGCGCGCGATGTCGCTGCCGCTGACGCAGGAAACCGGCGCTGGGGGTTTCATCCTCCCGGGTGACCGTGTCGACGTCATCATGTCGCGCCGGGCCGAGCAGGCCGTCGATGGCCGTGACGGCTATATCACTGCGACGGTCCTCAGCAACATCCGCGTCCTGGCCATCGGCGACACGACCGAGGCCGGAGACAGCCAGAACGTCGCCGGGTCCAACGCCACCCTGGAACTGGGCCCCCGCGAGGCCGAGGTCCTGGCTTTCGCCCAGGCCCAGGGCGACCTCTATCTGGTGCTGCGCTCCTATGCAGACGCCCAGCAGGCGTCAGGCGCGGCGATCAGTCCCCAAACCCGCGCCGACAGCGGCGGACCCCAGACGGTTCGCGTCTTCCGCAACGGCGCCGTCACCGAGGTGCCCGTGGGATGACCGCGATCCGAAACCCCCTTATCGGCCTGATGGCGGCGGCGGCCCTCGCACCGGGGTTCGCCGCGCCGCCGCAGGCAGCCTCGGCCCAGCAGGTCGTCCGGGTCGGCGTGGGCTCGGACGCCACCCAGTCGCTCAGCCTGCCGCGGGGCGAATCGGCCGTGATTGAACTCCCGGTCGATGTCCGTGACGTGATGGTGTCCAATCCGGCGGTGGCCGATGCGGTCCTGCAGTCGCAGCGACGCATCGTGCTGATGGGCCTGACGCCGGGCGCCACCGATGCGCTGTTCTTCGATGCCTCGGGCCGTCAGATCCTCAGTCTCAATGTACGTGTCGGCGCGCCGGTCGGCGTCTTGCAAGACACGATCCGGCGCATCGCGCCGAACGCCAACGTCACGGCCGAGGCGGTCAACGGGGCCATCATTCTGACCGGTTCGGTCGACAGCGCTGGCGAGGCCGAACGGATCGAGCGGGTCGCCGCCACCTTTGTCGAAGAGCCCGAGCTGGTGCTCAACATGCTGTCGATCGCCGGATCGGACCAGGTCATGGTCCACGTCCGTGTGGTTGAGATGCAGCGCAACATCGTCGAGCAGCTGGGCGTTTCGCTGAACGGCTCCACCAACTCCGGCTCGGATCCCAACTGGCTGATCGCCAACACCCCGGGCTTCGGCGTCAACTCGGGCCAGCTCGGCGGCGGGACCTTCACCTTCAACTCGCCCGCCGCCCTGGGCGGGGCCGGCCTCTCGGCCCAGCTGCGGGCTTTCGAACGGGTCGGCGTGATCCGGGTCCTGTCCGAGCCGCACGTCACGACTGTGTCGGGCGAAGAAGCCGACTTTCTGGCCGGCGGCGAGTTTCCGGTGCCGTCCGGCGTGGACGACAATGGCCGGGTGGTCATCGAATACCGACCGTACGGCGTCGGCCTGACGGTGACCCCCGTGGTCATGTCCGGCGGTCGCATCTCGCTGCGGATCTCCGCCGAGGTGTCCGACCTGTCGACCAACGGTTCGTTCTCGATGGGCGCGGGCACCGACACCACCCTGGTCATTCCGGCTCTGACGGTTCGGCGCATCTCGAACACCGTCGAGATTCCGTCTGGCCAAAGCCTGATGATCGGCGGCCTCATGCAGTCAGTCACGCGCGAGAGCATTGACGCCTTGCCCGGCATGACCGAGCTGCCGGTCCTGGGAGCCCTGTTCCGCTCGCGCGACTACCTGCAAGGTGAGACCGAACTGGTCGTCATCGTCACCCCCTACCTCGTCAACCCGACCGACCCGGCGCGCTTGCAGGGTCCGGCCGACGGCTATCAGGCGGCCTCCGACGCCGAGAGCATCCTGATGGGCCGCCTCAACCGCGCCTACCGTCCTGACCAGCCTGCGCCCGCCGCCGGCCAGTGGCAGGGTCCGGTCGGCTATGTGATCGAATAGGAGCCCGGCGATGCGTCTTTCACCAGCTCTGCTCTGTCTCGCCGCAGCCAGCAGCCTTCTGTCGGCATGCGGAATGCCCGCCTCCGGCGGTGGACCCGAGCCTCTGACGCCGATGTCGCGTTGGCGGCTTCAGGTCGAGCCGCAGATGGACCGGATCGCTCTGGCCGTCCACGACAATGGCCTGTCCGCAGCGCAGCGGGCGGCCTTGTCGCATCTGGCCCAGCGCGCCAGCGCTGAACAGAGCTCCGAAATCGTGGTCGAGGCGCCCTCGGGCGACGATCCCGCAGCACTTCAGATGAGCTGGGCGGTGGCCGAGGCGCTGCGCCCGGCCGGCGTGCCGGTTCGCGTCTCCGCCTACGCCGCCCCCGATCCACGCGCGCCGGTGATTGTCGGCTTCACCCGGCTGCAGGCGGTCACCTACGACTGCTCGCGCCAGTGGGGCTCGCTGACCAGCCACGCCGACAATGGCTCGCCGGTGGGATTTGGCTGCTCCACCACCTCCAACATGGCCGCCCAGATCGCCGACCCGCGCGACATCGCGGGGCAGCGCCCAATGGCTCCGGCGGATGCCGGACGCCGCACAGTGGTTATCCAGAACTATCGTCGGGGCGAACCCACAGCCACACGCACCGGCGACGATTCCGTCCAACTTTCAGACGCCATCAGCTGATGAGCGCCAGGACCCGAGCTCGCCCATGAACTCCGCCCGCAGCCAGGCCTTCGGCGACGATCCCTTCGAGGACGATCTGGACTTCGACCTGCCGTCGGGGGGACCGGCCATGTCCAGTCCGTCGCGAGACCTTGCCGGGCGAGACGCTGCGGAACCCGGCTCGGAGCCGCAGCGCGGCGACGAGCCTCTGCGGTTCGTTCCGACGACCGCATCGGCGCTGCCGGCTCAGACGGCGGCCCTGCCGGCGGCGAGCTTCAATCCCGTTGGCGATCTGCTCGCCCAGGCCGATGCGTCTCTGAACACAGTTCAGGTCCCGCGCATCACGATCCACATCTTCGGCGAGCGGGCCGAAACCTTGGCGGCGGCCGAGCGCGCCGGCCAGGATCGCCGCATGGCGCGCGCGACCACCCAGATTCGCGTCGGCGGCATGGCCGCAGCCGTCGAAACCTACCGCAGCGAACCGACGCCCGCGCTGGTGATGGTCGAGTGCGAGCTGATGGGCGGCGCCCTGCTTAACGCTCTCGATCAACTGGCCGAGGTCTGTGACGCCGGCACCAAGGTTGTCGTGATCGGGGCCGCCAACGACATCATGCTCTATCGCGAGCTGATCCGGCGCGGCGTCAGCGAGTATCTGGTCGGTCCGGTCCAGCCGCTCCAGCTGATCTCGACCATCGGCTCGCTGTTCTCGGACCCCGCGCGTCCCTTCGTGGGACGCTCCATCGCCTTCGTTGGTGCGCGTGGCGGCGCCGGCGCCTCAACGGTCGCACACAACACCGCCTTCGCCCTGGCCGAGAGGGTCGGCTCCAACACGGTTATCGTCGACTACGACCTGCCGTTTGGCACGGCGGGTCTGGACTTCAACCAGGATCCGCTCAATGGCGTGGCTGACGCCCTGGGGCAGCCAGATCGCCTGGACGCAACCCTGCTGGACCGCCTGACGGCGCGATGCACTGACCGGCTCAATCTGTTCGCCGCGCCGGCCACGCTCGACGCCGATTGGGACCTGTCGCACGAGGCGTTTGAAGAGGTCACCCAGAAGATTCGCTCGACCGCGCCGTTCGTGGTGCTGGACCTGCCGCACAGCTGGTCGCGCTGGATGCGCCAGACCCTGACCACGGCGGATGAGGTGGTTATCGTGGCGGCGCCGGATCTGGCGTCGCTCCGCAACGCCAAGAACATCATCGACCTGGTTCGCCAGGCCAGACCCAACGACGCCCCGCCGCGCCTGGTGCTCAACCAGGTCGGCTTGCCGGGCCGTCCTGAGATTCCGCTCAAGGAGTTCTCGGCGGCTCTGGGGGTGCACCCGTCGATGATCATTCCGTTTGACGCCAAAACCTTCGGAGAGGCCGCCAACAACGGCCAGATGGTCATCGAGGCGGGTCCCAAGACCAAGGCGGCCGAGGCATTTCTGGGCCTGGCCCAGATCGTCTCACAGCGGGAAATCGCGGCCCTGCCGTCGCCAGGCCGCAAACCTGGCGGCCTGTTCGCCAATCTGTTCAAGAAGAAGGCCTGATCGACGTGTTCGGCAAGCGCACCGCACCCGGCTCAGGCGCGCCCTCGGCGACGGCGCAGGCGTCGCCTCGCGCTGAGTCTGCCGCCGAGCCGTCCGGCGAGGCTTCCGGTGAGGACAGCGCGCCGCCGTCGCGGCCTGCGTCGGCCTCGGCCGAGCGGTTGGACGCCCTGGCGGGCAAGTCACGCGCCGAGGCGCCGCGCAAGCCCCAGCCGGCCGCCGCTCCGCGCGCGACCAAGGGATTTGAGCAGCTCAAGAAAGCGCAGCCGGTCGCCGAGATCGTGCGCGAACAGTCGGACTACTACCACGCCACCAAGACCACTATTCTCAACGCCCTGCTGAACACCATCGATCTGAGCCAGCTGGCCCAGCTCGATCCCAAGGCGGCGGCGGAGGAGATCCGCGACATCGTCGCCGAACTGGTGGCGATCAAGAACGTCTCCATGTCGGTGGCCGAACAGGAGCACCTGGTCCAGGACATCGTCAACGACGTCCTGGGTTACGGCCCGCTCGAGCCTTTGCTGGCGCGTGACGACATCGCCGACATCATGGTCAATGGGGCCAATCGGGTTTTCATCGAGGTCGGCGGCAAGGTCCAGCTGACCAATGTACGCTTCCGCGACAACACGCAGCTGATGAACATCTGTCAGCGGATCGTGTCGCAGGTCGGTCGCCGCGTCGATGAAAGCTCGCCGATCTGCGACGCCCGCCTGCCGGACGGCTCGCGCGTCAACGTCATCGCGCCGCCGTTGGCGATCGACGGCCCGACCCTGACGATCCGCAAGTTCAAAAAAGACAAGCTGACCATGCGCAATCTGGTGGAGTACGCCTCCATCAGCCCGGAGGGCGCGCGCGTGCTCGGCGTCATCGGCGCCTGCCGCTGCAATACGGTCATCTCGGGCGGCACCGGCTCGGGCAAGACTACGCTGCTCAACACCCTGACCGCCTTCATCGACCCGACCGAGCGGGTCATCACCTGCGAGGATGCGGCCGAACTCCAGCTGCAGCAGCCGCACGTCGTGCGGCTAGAGACCCGTCCGCCGAACCTGGAAGGCCAGGGCCAGATCACCATGCGCGACCTGGTCAAGAACTGTCTGCGGATGCGTCCTGAGCGGATCATCGTGGGCGAGGTTCGCGGACCCGAGGCCTTCGACCTCTTGCAGGCCATGAACACCGGCCACGACGGCTCGATGGGCACGCTGCACGCCAACAGCCCGCGCGAAGCCATCAGCCGGATGGAATCGATGATCACCATGGGCGGCTATGGCCTGCCGTCCAAGACTATCCGAGAGATGATCGTCGGCTCGGTCGACGTCATCGTTCAGGCGGCGCGCCTGCGCGACGGCTCGCGCCGGATTACGCACATCACCGAGGTCGTGGGGCTGGAGGGCGACGTCATCGTCACCCAGGACCTGTTCGTCTACGAGATCACCGGCGAGGACGAGCATGGTCGCGTGGTCGGTCGGCACCGTTCGACGGGCATCGCCCGACCGCGCTTCTGGGACCGTGCCCGCTACTACGGGCTGGAGCGGGAACTGGCCGAGGCCCTGGACGCGGCGGAGTAGCGGTCATGCTGACGATCCTGGCCGCCGTTCTGGGCTTTATCACCGTCGCCAGCCTCGGCTTCGTTTTCGTCGGCGACGACGATTCCTCGACGCGAGCGGTCAAGCGCGCTCATGCCCTGGGCCAGCGATCGCCCCAACCGACAGCCAAGCGAGGCGCCTCCGGGCCGCAAAGCCAGGAGCAGCGGCGCAAGCAGATCATGCTCCAGCTCAAGGAAGCGGACCGCAAGGAGCGTAAGGCCCGCGTCACCCTGGAGGCCAAGCTGCGGCAGGCCGGTCTTGGCCTGAAGGTCCAGATGTTCTGGATCATCTCGGCGGGCCTCGCCGTATTTGCGCTGCTGTTCGGCCTGATCTTCGGGATGCCCTGGTTCATCCTTCCGGCGCTGCCGCTGGTTTTTGGCTTTGGCCTGCCGCGCTGGGTGGTCGGTTTCCTCGCCAAGCGGCGCATGAAGAAGTTCACGGCCGACTTCGCCGACGCCATCGACGTCATCGTGCGCGGCATCAAGTCAGGCCTGCCGGTGCATGACTGTCTGAAGATCATCTCCAAGGAGATGGGCGCGCCGCTGGGGCCGGAGTTTCAACGCCTGGTCGAGAATATCGGCATGGGCCTGTCGCTCGAGCAATCGCTCGAGAAGATGTACGAGCGGATGCCAACCCCGGAGTTGCGCTTTCTGGCCATCGTCATTTCGATCCAGGCCAAGACCGGCGGCAATCTGGCCGAGGCCTTGGGCAACCTCTCGACCGTTCTTCGCTCGCGCAAGCTGATGGCTGAGAAGATCAAGGCCCTGTCGTCCGAGGCCACGGCCTCCGCCGCCATTATCGGCTGCCTGCCGCCGGGGGTCATGGCCATGGTCACCGTGACCACGCCCTCGTACATGATGCTGATGTTCACCGACCTCCGCGGCCAGATCATGCTTCTGGGGGCGGGGCTATGGATGGGCGCAGGCATCCTGATGATGCGCAAAATGATCAACTTCAAGTTCTAGACGCGAGGACAGTCATGGAAGCCCTCGTCGACCCGAAAAACCTGCTCACGGCCTTGATTGCGATCCTGACCTTCGCGACGCTGGTGACCCTGTTGGGGGGCTTGACCGGGGGCGGCAAGCTCGAAAATCGGATGAAGGCGGTCGCCGACCGCAAGGAAGCCCTGCGCCAGCGCTCGCGCCAGCAGATCGCCCAGCAGGCGCAGCAAGGCGCTGGCAGTCTTCGTCAAACCGACCAGGGCTTCAAGAAACGGGTGGTCGACCGGCTGAACCTGTCCAAGCTGCTGGAGGACCCCAAGGTCGTCGAGAGCCTGGCCCAGGCCGGCTTCCGCGGCCCCCGGCCCCTGACGACCTTCTATTTCTTCCGCTTCACCATGCCGTTCGTCATGGCCGCGTTCGTGGCCTTCTACCTGTTCGCCATCAACGACTTTGGCCTGACCGGCATGATGCGGGTCGCGGCGGTGGTGGGCGGCTTCGTCGCCGGCTTCTACCTACCTAACCTGTACATCTCCAACCGGGCCGCCAAGCGCCGCCAGTCGATCGTCCAGGCCTTTCCGGACTCACTGGACCTGCTGCTGATCTGCGTCGAATCGGGGATGTCGATTGAGGCGGCGATCACCAAGGTCGGGGCCGAGATTGGCGGTCAGTCGATCGATCTGGCCGAGGAGTTCACCCTCATGTCGGCCGAGCTGTCCTATCTGCCCGAGCGACGTCAGGCCTATGAGGGCTTCGCCAAGCGAACCAATCACCCCGGTATCAAGTCCGTGTCTACGGCTATGATCCAGGCTGAGAAATACGGGACGCCGCTCGGCCAGGCGCTGCGCGTCATGGCCAAGGAAAACCGCGAGCTGCGCCTGGCCGCCGCCGAGAAGAAGGCCGCCGCCCTGCCGGCGAAGCTGACCGTGCCGATGATCGTCTTCTTTCTGCCGGTTCTTTTTGTCGTGATTCTCGGACCGGCCATCATCAAGATCCAGGACATGAACGCCGGCTAGCGCCGCCGCCGTCCCCGCCAGGGTGACGCGCCGTCCTGACCCTCTTTCCCTTTGGTCAAAGCGGCGCTAGACGGCCCGCCATGGCTCCGACCTCTCCACCCTTCGATTCGCTGGACACGATCAAGTACCGCGACGAGCGCGAAGCCGTGGCCGATCTGCTGGCCCAGCCGCCGCTGGCCGGGGCCGAGCGCGCCCGCGTTCTGGAAGAGGCGGTCGAGCTGGTCCGCGGCGCCCGCCGCTCCAACGATCGCCAGGGCGTGGTCGAGAGTTTCCTGCAGGAATTCTCGTTGGGCACCCGCGAGGGCCTCGCCCTGATGTGCTTGGCCGAGGCGCTGCTGCGCACGCCCGACGAGGACACTCGCGACCGCCTGATCGCCGAAAAGATTGGCTCGGCCGACTGGGCCAGCCACCTGGGCCAGTCCGAGAGCCTGTTCGTCAACGCCTCCACCTGGGGTCTGATGTTGACCGGCCATCTGGTCGAGGTCGATGACGAGGCGCGCGATAACCTGCCGGCCTTCCTGCGCCGCATCGCCGGCCGCCTGGGCGAGCCGGTCATTCGCCAGGCCGTCGCCGCCGCCGTGCGGATCATGGGCGAACAATTCGTCCTGGGCCGGACCATCGAGGCAGCCATGGCCCGCGCGCGCCGCGACGACTACCTGTGCTCGTTCGACATGCTGGGCGAAGGCGCGCGCACGACCGACGACGCCGAACGTTATGAACGGCTCTACGCCCAGGCCATCGAGGCCATCGGCAAGAACAAGATCAAGATGCGCCTCGGCGGCGGTCCGGAAACCGGGCACGGCGTCTCAGTCAAGCTGTCGGCCCTGTCGCCGCGCTATGAGGCCACCCAGGAAGATCGAGTGTGGGGTGAGCTGTATCCCCGCATCCTGCGTCTGGCCCAGATCGCCGCGCGCCATGATCTGAACTTCACCATCGACGCCGAAGAAGCGGACCGCCTGGTCCTGTCGCTCAAGCTGCTCGACAAGCTGGCCGGCGAGGAATCGCTGGGCGATTGGACCGGCCTGGGCCTGGCCATCCAAGCCTATCAGAAGCGCTGCCCCCAGGTTATCGACGCGGTCCACCGCATCGCCAAGGAACGCGGTCGTCGGCTGATGTGCCGTCTGGTCAAGGGCGCCTATTGGGACACTGAAATCAAGCGGGCCCAGGTTGCGGGCCGCCCCGACTATCCGGTCTTCACCACCAAGCCGGCCACCGACGTCAACTATCTGCATTGTGCGAGGAAGCTGATCGCCGCCTCGCCGGAGCTCTACGCCCAGTTCGCCACCCACAACGCCCATTCGCTGGCGGCGGTGCACGAGATGGCCAGGGAGGCCGGGGTCAAGATCGAGTACCAGCGCCTGCACGGCATGGGTGAGGCCCTGTATGACGCCGCCGAAAAGCGTTTCGGCGATCCGATCACGGTGCGCACCTATGCGCCGGTCGGCGGCCACGAGGACCTGTTGCCCTATCTGGTGCGCCGCCTGCTTGAGAACGGCGCCAACTCTTCGTTCGTTCACGCCCTGCTCGACGAGCGGGTTCCCGCCGAGGCGGTCGCGGCTGATCCGCTGGATCAGCTTGAGGCCGAACCCGGTCCCCATCCCCGAATTCAAAGGCCCATCGACATGTACGGCGACCGTCAGAACTCGCTTGGCCGCGACTACTCGCGCGCTGAGGACCGCGAGGTTCACACCCTGGCGCTCGACAAGCTGGACCGTGAACGGTTCAGCTCCGGCCCGATCGTCGGCGGCGCCCTGATGGCCGGTCAAAACGTCCATGAGGTGACCAGCCCGTCGGACCGCCTGCGCGTGCTGGGCCAGGTCTCGGAGATCACCGAAAAGGAAATCGACCGCGCCATCGAGAAGGCCCAGATCGCTCAGATTCCGTGGGACCGTATGGGCGGCGCGGGCCGCGCCCCGGTCCTGCGCGCCATGGGCGATGCGCTGGAAGCCGACATGGACCGGCTGGTCGCCCTGCTCAGCCGCGAGGCCGGCAAGACCCTGAACGACGCCGTCGCCGAGGTGCGCGAGGCCGCCGACTTCTGCCGCTACTACGCCATGCTGGCCGAGCGTCAGTTCGGGGGGCGCGAGACCCTGAAAGGCCCCGCCGGCGAGACCAATGAGTTGGTTCTGCATGGACGCGGCGTCTTCGCCTGCATCTCGCCGTGGAACTTCCCGCTGGCCATCTTCACCGGCCAGATCGCTGCGGCCCTGGCCGCCGGCAACGCCGTCATCGCCAAGCCGGCGGAGCAGACGCCGCTGATCGCGGCCGAGGCGGTGATGCTGTTCGTCAAGGCGGGGCTGGACCGCTATCTGATCGCCCTGGCGCCGGGCGCCGGTTCGCGTGTCGGGGCCGCCCTGGTCAGCCATCCAGGCATCGACGGGGTGGCCTTCACCGGCGGCACCGACACCGCCTGGACCATCAACCGCGCCATCGCCGCCCGGCCCGGCGCCATCATCCCCTTCATCGCCGAGACCGGCGGCCTGAACGCGATGTTCGTGGACACCACGGCCCTGCGCGAACAGGTGCTGGACGATGTGGTCCTGTCGGCCTTCGGCTCAGCCGGCCAGCGGTGCTCGGCCCTGCGCGTTTTGTTCGTGCCCAAGGATTCCGCCGACAGCGTGATCGAGGGGCTGAAGGGCGCCCTGGCCGCCCAGGTCGTCGCCGATCCGGCCGATCCCTCCACCGACATCGGCCCGGTGATCGACACCGAGGCGCGCGAGATCCTGGAGGCCCATGTCGCCCGCCTCCAAAAGGAGGCCAAGGTCATCGCCCGCGCCGATATTTCCGCGCTCGAAGGCGCCGGCGACTTCTTCGCCCCGACCATCGCCGAGATTCCGTCGCCCGACTTCCTGGAAAAGGAAGTGTTCGGCCCGATCCTGCACGTCTATCGCTATGATCCGGACAAGCTGAAGCCGGTGGCCGAGAAGCTGGCCGCGCGGGGCTACGGCCTGACGCTGGGGGTGCACTCACGCATCAAGGCCTTCGCCGAGGAGGTCATGCGCCTCGTTCCGGCCGGCAACGTCTATATTAACCGCTCGATCACCGGCGCGGTGGTCGGCGTCCAGCCGTTCGGCGGCGAAGGCCTCAGCGGCACCGGCCCCAAGGCCGGCGGCCCCAACAGCCTGATCCGTTTCGCCGCCGAAAAAGCCATTACCGACAATATCGCCGCCCAGGGCGGGGATCCGGCGTTGTTGAACTTATAGGGTCGAAAGCCCTTGTTCCGGCTCCCGACCGCAACCTTGGCGGGGAGGGCAGGCGCGTGTGGCTAAACGCGCTTCAGCTCTTGCTTGAACGCCGTCACTTGATCGTCCATCCAGCTCTCGCCTTCAAACCAGAAGGTGGTCAGGGCTTCGTGGTTCAGGGCCACCCATTCCAGGGCCTTGGGGGCAATGCGGTTGAGGTCCCGATCGTCGAGGCTTGAGGCCAGGACGCGCGGGTTCGGCCCAATCGAGATCGAGGCGCTGGGTTGACCGCGTCCGGGTTTCAGAAAGAGCTTCACGCGCGGTCCGTGCTGACCCATGGCGGTCGAGATGAAGATGACGGCCAGAACGCCGGTCCACTCAGGCGGCAGATTGGCCATCTCGGCAACCGCATCTCCCAGCGCGTCGAGCTCCTCCCCGAGCGTCGGCTCGCGGTCCATCCAGACGGCAACCGTTTCGTTCAGTCCCATGCCCAAAGTGTCGGTTTCCCCGGCGGCGAAGTCAACGCATGAGGGCGGTTGGCCGTGCAAGGCGAGGAGATCGGCTCGGCCCCCGCACCCTGCAGCCGCGCCTTGCCCTAGGCCCGCGCCGGGTCTAGACCCGCGCCCGACGTTTTCTCCCCCTTTCGACAGGACTTCAGATGGCTCGCAAGAAGATCGCCCTCATCGGCGCCGGCATGATCGGCGGCACCCTGGCCCATGTGGCCGCCCGCGAAGAGCTGGGCGACGTGGTCCTGTTCGACATCGCCGAGGGCACGCCCCAGGGCAAGGCGCTGGATATTTCGCAAGCCGCCGCCGTGTTCGATTCCGATGTGACGCTGAAGGGCGCCAATGACTACGCCGACATCGCCGGCGCCGACGTCTGCATCGTCACCGCCGGAGTGCCGCGCAAGCCGGGCATGAGCCGCGACGATCTGGTCTCGATCAATCTGAAGGTCATGAAGGCCGTCGGCGAGGGCATCAAGCAACACGCGCCCAACGCCTTCGTCATCTGCATCACCAATCCGCTGGACGCCATGGTCTGGGCGCTGCGCCAGTTCTCGGGCCTGCCGCGCGAGAAGGTGGTGGGCATGGCCGGCATCCTGGATTCGGGCCGCTTCGCCCACTTCCTGGCCGACGCCACCGGCATCTCGGTCGAGGACATCCATGCCTGGACCCTGGGCGGTCACGGCGACGACATGGTGCCGATGGCGCGCCATTCGACCGTTGCGGGCCTATCCTTGCCGGAATGCGTCGACCAGGGCCTGCTGACCCAGGACCAGCTGGACGCCATCATCAAGCGCACGCGCGGCGGCGGCGGCGAGATCGTCGGCTTGCTCAAGACCGGTTCGGCCTTCTACGCCCCGGCCGAGAGCGCCATCGTCATGGCCAAGGCTTATCTCAAGGACAAGAAGCGCGTGCTGCCCTGCGCGGTCTGGGTCTCGGGCCAATACGGACTGGATGGAATGTACGTCGGCGTGCCGGCGGTGCTGGGCGCCGGCGGCGTCGAGCGGGTCATCGAATTCTCCATGACCGACGACGAAAAGGCGATGTTCGCCAAATCGGTGGACTCGGTGAAGGGCCTGATCGAGGTCTGCAAGGAGATCGAGCCGTCGCTCGGCTGATTTCGTCAGATAACGCCGTTTGATTTTTGCCGGTGCGGGCGTAGCTTTCGGGCTCAACCTGGAGGCCGCCATGCGCCGCACCGTCGTCAGTTTCATCGCCCTTGGTCTGGTCGCCGCCCCGGCGGCGATCGTCGTTCGCCCCGCACCGGCGCAGGCGCAGAGCGCGTGCTCTGCCTCGACCCCGGCCGCCGGCACGCCGACGCGCCGCGCCGTCCTCAACGCCTTGAGGCCTTCGGTCGAGAGGCTCCTGGGCCAAGACGTGGAGTTCATGGTCGATTCTATCCGCGTCGCCTGCAACTGGGCGCGAGTTGTCGTCCGGCCGCAGACGCCTGGAGGTCGCGGCAATCACTATGAGGCGGTCGATGCCATGCTCCAGCGGACCAACGGCGTCTGGCGGTTGCGCCATATCGCCTGCACCGAGGTGGACTGTGATCCGCCCGCCGCCCAATATGCCGAACTCTATCCCAACCTTCCGCGAAGCCTGCTGCACCGTTGACGCCCGGCCCGACCCTTGAAACCCGCCGCCTGATCCTTCGCCCGACACGGGCGGAGGACTTGGACGGCTATGTCGAACTGATGAGCGACGCTGAACACGTGCGTCACATCGGCGGGGCGGCTCCGCCGTCGACGGTCTGGCGCCAGATGATGACGGTGGCCGGCTCCTGGTCGCTTCAGGGCTTCGGCTTCTTTTCGGTGATCGAAAAGGACACCGGCCGCTGGGTCGGGCGGCTCGGACCGTGGTTCCCGCACGGCTGGCCCGCGCCGGAGGTCGGCTGGAGCATCCTGCCCTCGGCCGGTGGCAAGGGCTATGTCACCGAAGGCTCGGCGGCGGCGCTTGATTGGGTCTTCAATCACCTCGGCTGGGACGATGTGATCCACGTCATCGCGCCCGAGAATGTCGCGTCGCAGAAGGTCGCGGCGCGCCTGGGCTCGGTCAATCGCGGCCCGACCCGGTTGCCGGCGCCGTTCGACGAGGCGGTGGTCGACGCCTGGGGCCAGACCCGCGCCGACTGGGCCGAGAACCGCCAGCAGTTCGACTGGCTCGATCAGGTGGTCGTTCGCGCATCGTGAGCGAACGCTCACGGTCGTTGGCGAATGGGCGGCGTTGATTGCTGCAAGCGCCGTATCGGCCCGAAACCAGATCGGCAAACTGTCTCCATCGAAACGCGGCCGGCCCGGTCGCCCTCTTTGGAGACAGACCATGAAAGCCCTTTTCGCCGCCGCCGCTCTCAGCCTTTGCGCCCTGCCCGCCCTGGCCCAGGACGGGGGTGCGGACGTCACCTTCACCTTCCAGGTCGGCCAGCCGAGCGGCCACATCATGGTCGCCCTGTTCGACAGCCAGGCGGCCTATGACGGATCGGGCGGCCCTGTGCGCGTGGCCCGGGTCGATGCGTCCGGCGCGGTGGTCCAGGCCGCGTTCGAGGGCTTGCCCGCCGGCGACTACGCCATGAAGGCCTTCCATGACGTCGACGGCGACGGCCAGATGGCGACCAATCCGTTCGGGATGCCGACCGAGCCCTTCGCCTTCTCCAACAACGCCGTCGGCAATATGGGGCCGGCCGGTTGGGACCGCGCCCATTTCAGCATCAGCGGCGACACCGCCCAGACCATCGACCTGGCCCACTAGGCGCAATGAACATGATCCCGTCTCGTCGATCTTTTCTGATGGGCGCCGCCGCTCTCTCGGCCGCCGTCGTCACCCCGGATCTGGTGCGCGCCGCCCAGGCCGCAGCCGCCGCGCCCGACTGGGCTTTGGCCACCGCCGACGTCGAAGCCGATATCGCGCCTGGCGCCCTCAGGCTGATTCATGGTCGCGCGCCGAGAGGCCTTGAGGGCGTGCTGTTCCGCAACGGTCCGGCCAAGTTCCGCCGCCCCGGCGGCAGCGCCCAGCACTGGTTCGACGGCGACGGCCTGGTCCGCCGCTTCGCGATCTCAGACGGCAGGGCTGAACTCAGCGCCCGTTTCGTGGCCACCCGTAAGCGCGCGCAGGAGGAGCGTCTCGACGCCATGGTCATGCCTGGTTTCGGCACCCGGGGCGATCCGCGCGCGGAAATCGGATCGCCGGACGACGCCAACGCCGCCAACACCTCGGTGCTGATGGCCGGCGACCAGCTCTGGGCGCTGTGGGAAGGCGGCTCGCCGGTCGCCATGGACCCCGTCACGCTTCAGACTGATGGCTATGTGACGCTAAGGCCGGACCTGCGTTCGATGCCGTTCCTGGCTCACCCGCGTATCGAGCCGAACGGCCGGATCTGGAACCTCGGCATGGGCGGCGATCAGGCCATCGTCTGGCGGCTGTCACCCAATGGCGCGCTGGAGGACGCTTCGCTGATCCCGCTGCCGCGCGCCAGCTATGTTCACGACTTCACCGCCACCGAGCGGCATTTGGTGATCGTTCTCCAGCCCTGGGTGCGCGAACGCCAGACCATGCCTTTCGCCGACGGCTTCGCCTGGCGGCCGGAAACCGGGACCCAGATTCTGGTCGTGGACAAGGACGATCTGTCTCAGCGCCGTCTCTTCGAGACGGAGGCGTTCGGTTTCTTCCACCTGGGCGACGCCTGGGTCGAGGGCGAAGATATTCTGTTCGATCTCGCCCTGCACCGCGACATGGACTTCGCCGCGCGCGGGGCCTCGGAGGTGGTCAATGGCGTGCCGCTGGACGGCGAGGCGGCGCGCCTGGGTCTGATCCGGCTGAAGGCCGACGGCTCCACAGAACTGACCCGGACGCCGGTCATCGCCGAATTTCCGCGTAGCGATCCGCGTCTGGCCGGACGACAGCGCCGGCTCTCGATCCACACCACCGCCGATGCGCCGGAGACGCCGTTCGCGCGCGCCATCGGCGTCACCGATTGGTCGGACGGCGCGACCCGGACGTTCGACTTCGGGGCCAACCATGTCGTCGATGAGATGGTGTTTGCGCCCAAGCCCGGCTCGACCTCGGAGGCGGACGGCTGGTTGATCGGGCCGAGTTTGAATCTGGCTGAGCGGCGGACCGAACTGCACGTCCTGGACATCGCGCGGATCGAGGAAGGTCCGGTGGCGACCTGGCGCGCCGACGCCGCCCTGCCAGCGGCTTTCCACGGAACCTGGACGGTCTAGTACCAGCCGGCCTTTCTGAGGGCGGGGGCGTAGCGGCGGCTGACCGGCGCCTCGATCCCGCCTTTCAGGGACAGCGTCGCCCGGCCGTCGCCGCGCTTGGCTCCGAGCACGGCGTCCTTGGCCACCCACCAACTGCGGTGAACCTGGGCGCCTTCCAAACCCTCCAGCTCGGCCACGGCGTCGGACAGCCGCATCAGGATCAGGTCCGTGCCGCGATCGGTGTGAACCCTGAGGTAGTGATCCTCGGATTCGACGGCGTGGACGGCGGCGCCCCTCAGCTTGATCGGCAGCCGATCCAGGAACCGGGCCGGGGCGGCTTCCGGCGCGGCGGCGTGGGTTTCAGTTGGGCGGTCCAACAGATGGCCCAGCACCGTCATCGCCACGCAGATCAGATAGACCGGCCCCAGATAGTAGGGAATGTCAGCCACCCTCCAGGGGCGACCGCCGTAGAGCGTCGTCGCAACCCAGACCACCAGGGTGATCGGCGCGGCCATTGCCAGACTCATCAACAGGCCGCGCAACAGCGGACGCTCGTCCATGGCGGCCCAGGCGGTAAAGGCGTTGGCCACCGCGCTTCCGATCACCGCCCCGATCAGCATCAACGGCACCCAATAGGCCAGGCGCCACACGAGCGGTGCGTCCGCCGAGCCGAAGGCGCCGGAGACCGCCAGGAAAAAGCCCACGGCGGCGGCCGCACCTAGGCCCTTGGCCCAGGACATCAGGGCGTCACGCGTCGCCGGCGTCATTTCGGTTGTGGCGGACAGCAGGCGCGAAAGCCGGCGGCGGCGAACTTGACCATATAGTCGCCCGCCGTCTGCAGATCGCCCGAGCGGGCCAGGCCGCCCGACAGCCGGTCCAGCCGCCCGGTCTCGCCGAGCGTCAGGGTCAGGGCCCCGGACAGCATATGATAGGCCCAGTACAGATCGACCTCGCGGGCTTCGGGCAGAACCTGTTTGAGCAGCTCCATGAGGCGCCGGATCGCGGGGTCGAAATAGCGGGCCATGGTTTCGCCGCCGAAGGTCGGATTGGCGTTGGTCTGGGCCACCAGGGCGGAATAGTGCTTCCAGCCAGGCCCCCCCTTCAGCGACCACTCAAATGGCGGTCGCAGGAACGCCTCGAGCAGCCCCTCCAGCGTCATGGCGCCGCCGGCTTCGCCAGCGTAGCGGTTGATCGCCTCAACACGCTCGTTGTTCCAGACCTCGGCCCGGCGAAGAAAAACGGCGTCGAACAGCTCGCGCTTGGCTCCGAAATAGTAGTGAACCAGCGCCGTATCGACGCCGGCCTCACGGGCCACCTCGCGGATGGTGACGCCGTAGAAGCCGTGTTTCGAGAACAGATCCTCGGCGGCGTCCAAAATCGAATGACGGGTATCGCCCGTGGCTCGCGCCTTGGGGGGGCGTCCGCGTCGGGCGGGTTGGGGTTTCGCAACTGGAGGCGGGGTCTTGTCGGCCATGGGGGGCGAACCTAGCCGTCCGACGGCAGCGGGCCAATATCGGCATTTCGGCCACAGATGAGGCTTACCTTGAGGAAGGCCCGACTCCAGCGTTTGACACATACCTGAATTGCGTTCACCTTGCCGAAAATCATTGAACGCTGAATAAATGCATCAGCGCGATGGAAACGCAGTCGGGGAGACAGCCATGCATAAATTCACCCGCGCCGCCCTTCTGGCGGGCGCAGCCTGGAGCGCCATGAGCGCCACTGCCTTCGCGCAGGACGCCCAGCCCAGCGACCATGATGTCACCCAGGTGGACGAGATTGTCGTCACCGCGCGGCGTCGTGAAGAAGTCCTGCAGGACGTTCCGATCGCGGTGACGGCGCTGAGCTCGGAGCGCCTGGCGCAGACGGGCGCCACCGACATCACCTCGCTGCAGCAGCAGACCCCGAACGCCACGGTCCAGGTGGCGCGCGGTTCAAACTCGACCCTGATTTCCTTCATTCGCGGCGTCGGCCAGCAGGACCCGCTGTGGGGCTTTGAGCCGGGCGTGGGCCTGTATATCGACGACGTCTATGTCGCTCGTCCGCAGGGCGCGGTGCTCGACATCTTCGACATCAGCCGGATCGAAGTGCTGCGCGGGCCACAGGGCACGCTCTATGGTCGCAACACCATCGGCGGCGCGATCAAATATGTGACCGACCGCATCGGCCAGACGCCCGAGTTCGAAGGCGCCGTGACGCTCGGCTCGTATAACCAGCACGACCTCGTCGTTTCCGGTGGCGGCCCGATCACGGACACGCTGTCGATCGGCGGCGCGTACGCCACCTACAACCGCGACGGCTTCGGCCAAAACCTGACGACCGGCGAAGATCACTACAACCGCGACGTCACCGCCGGCCGCCTGTCGCTGGAGTGGACCCCCACGGACAGCGTCTTCTTCCGCCTCGCCTATGACCGCGTCGAGGACAATTCAAACCCGCGTCACGGCCACCGTGAAGTTCCCTCGCTGGTGGGCGGCTATCTTCCGCCCTCCGACATCTACGACACTCAGGCCGGCCTGGTGGGCGAGCAGAGCGTCGTAACCGAAGGCCTCTCCCTGACTGGGGACTGGGCCGTCAACGACTGGCTGACGCTGCGTTCGATCACGGCCAGCAGAAGCGGCGATACGGCGACGGTCATCGATTTCGACCAGACGCCGCTGCCCTATCTGGACGTTCCCGCCTACTACTCGGATGAGCAGTTTTCCCAGGAATTCCAGGCGCTGTTTGAGCATGGTCGCTGGTCGGGCGTCGCGGGCATCTACTATCTGGACTCGACGGCCTCGGGCGTGTTCGACACCATCGCCGGCAACCTCGGCGTCGTCATCGCGGCGGCGGGCTCGGTTGACACCACCTCCTGGTCGATCTTCGGCGACGTTTCCTATGAGGTCACTGATCGCTTCGACGTGTCGGTCGGGGGGCGCTGGACGTCCGACGACAAGACCGGTGACGTCTATCGCGCCTTCTTCCTGGGCGCGACACGCTCGCCCCTGACGGGGGGGACGGCGCGGGCGCCTCTCGCCATCCGGACCGACTACACCGCCTCCGAGACCTTTGAGCGGTTCACGCCGCGTGTCTCGGCCTCCTATGACTTTACCGACGATCTGACCGGCTACGCCTCCTATTCGCAGGGCTTCAAGTCGGGCGGCTGGGACATGCGCGGCGACGCTTTCCTGACGCCGCAGACCGTCAACGGCTATGATCCCGAGATCGTCGACACCTTCGAGCTCGGCTTGAAGGGCAGCCTGGGCGAACGCATCCGCTTCTCGTCGGCGGTTTTCTACTCGGCCTATGAAGACCAGCAGATCACCAGCCAGGTCGTCGCCACCCTGCCTGCGACCGGCATCGCCTCGATCGTGGACAACGTCGGCTCCTCGACCATCTACGGCGCCGAGCTCGAGGCCACGGCCTATATCACGCCCAACCTTACGGCCTTCATGTCGTACGGCTATCTGCACGCCGAGTTCGATGAGTTCATCACCTATGTGACGGGCTCGCCGGTCAATATTTCAAACACCCGCGTCTTCCAGAACTCGCCGGAGCACTCGCTGTACGTGGGCGCCACCTGGACCCTCCCCAATGTCTTTGACGGCGAGCTGGCGGTGACCCCGTCGCTCTCGTACCGTTCTGACTATCACCTGTTCGAGGCGCAGGACCCGATCCTGGACCAGGACGCCTACGCCCTGGTTGACCTGGCCGCGATCTGGGACGCCCCGGGCGGCAACTGGTCGATTGGCTTCAACGGCCGCAACCTGACTGACGAGGCCTATCGCGTCGGCGGCTACAGCTTCCCGGGCGCGACCTTCAACAACTCGATCAGCGCCTTCTACGGCCCGCCGCGGACCTTCTCGGTCACGCTGACGGCCCGCTACTGATCGCGGACAACTTCTGAGCCTATCGCCCCGGCCGTTGGACAGCGGCCGGGGCTTTTTCTTTCCAGAACAGGCCTTTTTCGTTGCGCGCACCGCGCACCGACCTAGGGTCGTACGGACGCCGTCGGGAGGATCAGATGTCGGACGCCAACGCCAACCCCGCGCTCAAGCCGGGCTATCGCTACGTCGTTCTGACGCTGCTGATCATCGTCTACACCTTCAACTTCCTGGATCGGCAGATCCTGGGGATCCTCAAGGACTCGATCCAGGTCGAGCTGAACCTGACCGACACCCAGGTGGGGGTCATGGGCGGAATCGCCTTTGCGGCCCTGTATTCGCTTCTGGGCATTCCGATCGCCTGGCTGGCGGACCGGGTCAGTCGTTCGTGGATCATGACGACGGCTCTGACGATATGGAGCGGCTTCACGGTGGCGTGCGGCTATGCCGGATCCTTCTGGGGCCTGTTCCTGATGCGGATGGGCGTCGGGGTCGGTGAGGCGGGCGGCGTGGCCCCCGCCTATTCGCTGATCGCGGACTATTTTCCGCCCAAGCAGCGGGCGCGGGCGCTGGCGGCCTTTTCATTCGGAATTCCCATCGGCATGGCCCTGGGAATTCTGCTGGGCGGTCTGATCGCGGCCCATATCGACTGGCGCATGGCCTTCGTCGTGGTCGGCGCCGCCGGCCTGGTCATCGCTCCGATCTTCAAGCTGGTGGTCAAGGACCCGGTGCGCGGAGGCCTGGATCGGGCAGAGGGTGCGCCGGCGCCGACCGAACGGCCCAAGGCCCCCCCCTTCGGCGAGGTGCTCAGGACGGTCTTGCCCAAGCGCAGCTTCTGGCTCCTGGCCTTTGGCGCGGCGTCCTCGTCGGTGTGCGGTTATGGCGTCGCTTTCTGGCTGCCGACCTTTTTCCAGCGCAGTCTGGGCCTGACGCTGACCGAGACCTCGATCTACTACAGCGCCATCACTCTGGTCGGCGGCGTCATCGGCATCTTCGCCGGGGGTTTCCTGGCGGATCGTTTCGGCGGTCGATCCAAGGCGGCCTATCCGATGGTGCCGGCGATCGCTTTCCTGATCGCCCTGCCGTTCTTCTATATGTCGTTGAATGCGCCGAGCCTGGCGCTGGCCTTCCCGCTGTTCCTGGTGCCTACGGCGTTGAACCTGGCCTGGCTGGGGCCGATCGTGACGGCGGTTCAGCACCTGGCGCCGGCCTCGATGCGATCAACCACCTCGGCCCTGTTCCTCCTCATCAACAACCTGGTCGGGATCGCGCTGGGCACCTACTATTTCGGCTTCGCGTCTGACCTGCTGCGGCCTCAGTTCGGTGACGAGTCGATTCGCTGGGCGATCTATTCCGGCGGCGGCTTCTATCTGATCGCCGCGGCTCTGCTCCTGCTGGGCGCGCGCAGCCTTAAACGCGACTGGGTGGACTAGCTGTCGGCGCACGAGGCCGGTGGCTGGCCCTGATCAGGGTATGAGCATGGTCACGCCCGTCGGCGCCCATGGGACGAAGGCCGTTCCCGGTTTCGACGCCTAGACGGCGGTTCCGCCCACGGTCAGGCCGCCGATCTTCAGGGACGGCTGGCCGATGCCGACCGGCACGCCCTGGCCCGACTTGCCGCAGACGCCGACGCCCGGATCAAAGGCGAAGTCGTCGCCGATCATCGAGATCTTGGTCAGGGCCGTGGCCCCGTCGCCGATCAGGGTCGCGCCCTTGACCGGCGCGGTCACCTTGCCGTCCTCGATCAGATAGGCCTCGGTGCACTGGAAGACGAACTTGCCGTTGGTGATGTCGACCTGGCCGCCGCCGAAATTGACCGCATAGAGCCCCCGCTTGGTCGAGGCGATCATGTCCTCCAGCTTGTCGCGCCCGGCCTCCATGAAGGTGTTGGTCATGCGCGGCATCGGGATGTGGGCGAAGGACTGACGCCGGCCGTTGCCGGTCGGCTCCAGCCCCATCAGTCGGGCGCTCATACGGTCGTGCATCATGCCGACCATGACGCCGTCCTCGATCAAGACGTTGCGCTGGGTCGGGGTGCCTTCGTCGTCGAACGACAGCGAGCCGCGCCGACCGGCGATGGAGCCGTCGTCCACGACCGTGACGCCCGGCGCGGCGACGCGCTGGCCCATCTTGCCGGAAAAGACCGACGAGCCCTTTCGGTGAAAGTCGCCCTCGAAGCCGTGGCCGACCGCCTCGTGCAACAACACGCCGGGCCAGCCGGCCCCCAGGACCACGTCCATCTCGCCAGCTGGACAGTCGATGGCGTCCAGATTGACCAGGGCCTGGCGGATCGCCTCGTCGATCTGGCCCTGCCAGCGGTCCGGCGCGATCCAGGTCTCGAACCCGGCGCGGCCGCCGGCGCCCTGGGAGGCGCTCTCACGCCGGCCGTCCTTTTCGACCGTGACCGAGACATTGACCCGGACCAGCGGACGCACGTCTCGCAGCCTCTGCCCGTCGGCGCGCAGGATCTCGATGGCGCGACGCTCGCCGGCGATGGAGGCCGAGACCTGGACGATGCGCGGATCCTTGTCCCGGGCGTAGGCGTCGATTTCCTGCAACAGGGCGATCTTGTCCGAAAAGGCCGGGGCCGCGAGCGGATCGACTTCGTCGTAGAGCTTCTGGTTGGTGGCGCGCGGTCCGACTGCGGCTGAGCCGGCGCGGCCCTGTTTGGCCAGGGCGGCGGCGTCGGCGGCGCGGTTCAGGGCTTCGAGACTGATCTCGTTGGAATGAGCGTATCCGGCGGTCTCGCCCGAGACCACGCGCAGGCCGAAGCCTTCGACGGCGTCATAGGCGGCGGATTTGAGCCGGCCATCGTCGAACAGCAGCGATTCGGTCTCGGTGCGCTCCATGAACAGCTCGCCGTCGTCGGCGCCGGCCAGGGCCTCATGCAGCACGGCGCCGGCCTGTTCGGGCGCAACGCCGGCGGTTTCAAGGATGGGAGGAGGGGTGACGGAAACGGTCATGGCCTATCAGTTAGGCGTTCAGACCGTCGCCGTCACCTCCCACGGTTCACGGATTGCGCACGTCAACCGAACCGACGCCCGAGACGCTCTGCGTCAGTTGAGCCGGTCGCTGAACCAGATCGACATTGCCGACGCCCTCGATGGTGATGTTGGCGGACTGGCTGGCGTTGATATCGGCCCCGCCGTGGCCTTCGATACGGACATCGGCGGCGTCGACCATCAGCTGTTCCAGATCGGCGTCGCCCGCGCCTTCGATGACGAGGTTGAGGGTTCCGGCCCGGCCATTTGCCGACACGTCGCCGGCGCCCTCGACAACGATGTCGAGCGTCTCACGGTCGATGTTGTGCAGGTCCAGATCGCCGAATCCCTCCAGCACGAAACGGCTGACGTCTGGCGCGGTAATGGTCACGCTCAAGCCTTCGCTCCGTCCAAAGATGGTGAAGCGATCGTCGCGGTCGCCGTCCGGGAAGGACAGCCGCCCGTCGACCAGGCTGACGCGTTGGACCACGCCCTCGGGGCCTCGAACGACGACGGAGGGCTCATCGCCCTGGGTGAAGACGACGTCCGCCGGCAGGGCGATGGTCAGGGTGTCCGTCCCGGACCAGTCCAGAGTGCGCTCGGCGGCGGGGCCGGACCATTCGACAGAGCTGGAGCCGTCATGATCCCAGTCATTAAAGTCCATGGTCCAGCCGCCGTTGCGAAGTTCCGGGCCGCCAAGGGCGGCGGCGGCGCCGAAAGAGACCAGCATCAGCACGAAGCCGGCCGCGGCGATGATGAGCAGGGTGCGAACCATCTCAGATCTCTCCGGAGTTGGACTGTTGCAAGGCCGGCTTGAGCAGCCGGTAGTGAAGGCGGCCGAACCAGACCAGAGCGTTGACCAGCCAGATGGTCAGCACGGCGGTCACTGCGGCCATGACGACGCCCAGGGCCATCACGCCGACGCCGACGAAAATGGCGACCAGCGGCCCGCCCGGCGGCGCCGCGAACGGCCCGGCGACAAAGACCACCCCGCCGGCGATGAAGACGGCGATGGCGGCCACGAACACCGCCGCCAGGCTCGAAACCACCCCGACGAGCAGCGGCAGCAGGAACAGGATGTCGAGCGAAGCTAGGCCGATCAGGGCGACCATGGCCGCGACTGCATTGCCGGGCGTCTTTTCGGCTTCCCAGCGGGCGAGGCCCGCCTCGGCCCGGACCTCGCGCGCCAGGCGCTCGGGGTTGCCCAGAGCGGCGGCGATCTCGGGATCGTTGCGGCCCTTGGCGGCGGCCTCGACGAAATGCGCCTCGTGATCGGCGACAATCTCGTCGATGGTTTCGGACGGCAGGCCGTTCAGGCCCCGCCTCAGCCGGGTCAGGAACTCGGCGCGAGTCATGCGGTCTCTCCAGTGTCTGCGGGGGTCGGCGCGTTGAGGATGCCCTCGACGGCGCGGGCGAACCCGGTCCATTCGGTCTTCTGCGCCTCGAAGGCGCGGCGGCCGGCATCGGTCAGCCGGTAGTATTTGCGCGAGGGGCCTGACGGGCTTTCGACCAGGTAGGTCTCGACCAGGCCGTCCGACTGCATGCGGCGCATCAGCGGATAGATCGTGCCTTCACCCATGCCGATGTCATCGGCCAGGCGTGCGGCGATCTCGTAGGCGTAGTTGTCGCGCCCCGACAGGAGCGCCAGGACGCACAGGCCCAGCACGCCTTTCTTCAACTGTATTTCGATGCCGTCCGGCATGGATGGACCTCCCGTCTCTCAGCCCGATATTGCAAGGTATCTGCTGATGCAAGGTAGCTGTCAATATACAGATTTGTAATCCAGCCGAAATCGCGGGGCGGCTTGGCGCCTGACGGCTTGGCAAGCGCGAGGCGACCCGATATGTCAGCCCGAAATCCCACTGCCGCCTGTGCGGGTATTGGCGCGTGGGAAATCAGGAAATTCGGGCCGTCACGACATGAAGAATTGGGGAATGGGCATGGGCAAGGGGATCGCCGGCCTGATGGCTCTGGCCAGCGCCACGATGCTATCGGGCGCCGCCTGGGCCAGCACGGTCGGTCAGCCGACGCCGGGCGGCATCGGCCTTCAGGAGGCGGCCTCGCCGCTGAAGCACGACGCGCATTTCTTCCACGACTGGATCTTGATGCCGATCATCACGGTCATCACCCTGCTCGTGCTCGGCCTGCTGATCTGGGTCATGATCCGCTACAACAAGCGGGCCAACCCGACGCCGGCGAAGTGGAGCCACAACACCACCGTCGAGATCATCTGGACGCTTGGCCCGGTGTTGATCCTGGCCTTCATCGCCGTCTTCTCGTTCCGGCTGCTTTACGCCTACAGCGACATTCCCGATCCGGACGTGACCGTGAAGGTCACCGGCTATCAGTGGAACTGGGGCTATGAATATCCGGAGCTGGGCGTTTCGGAATACGTCTCCAACCTGCTGCCCGAAGACGAGGCGCGCGCCCAGGGCGTGCCCTATCTCCTGGCCGCCGACGAGCCGATGGTGGTTCCGGTCGGACAGGTTGTTCGCCTGACGGTCACGGCTGCGGACGTCATTCACGCCGTGGCGCTGCCGGCCTTCGGCCTGAAGACGGACGCCGTGCCCGGCCGTATCAATGAAACCTGGTTCCGGGCCGAGCGCACCGGCGTCTACTACGGCCAGTGTTCGGAGCTGTGCGGCGTCAATCACGCCTACATGCCGCTCCAGATCAACGTGGTGACCCAGGCCGAGTTCGAGCAGTGGGTCGCCTCGCGAGGCGGTTCGATGACCTTCCTGGCTGATCAGGCCGCCGAGGCCGCTGCGGTTGAGGCCGCCGCGGCCGAAGCCGCTGCTGCGACCGCCGCCGCTGAAGCCGCCGCCGCCGAAGGCGAGGCCGCCGAAGTTGACGCCGCCGCCACTGAAACCGCAACCGAACCGCCGGCCGCTGCGCCGGCGGCCCAATAAGACCGGGGCTCGACACAGATATGGCAACCGCCCAAACCGTTCAGGCCGGTCACGACGACCACCACGACGATCACGACCACAAGCCGGGCTTCTTCACCCGCTGGTTCATGTCGACCAACCACAAGGACATCGGCACCCTGTATCTGGTGTTCGCCATCGTGGCGGGCCTGATCGGGGGAGCCTTGTCGGGTCTGATCCGCTGGGAGCTGGCGGCTCCTGGCCTGCAGGTGTTCACGCCCGACAGCATGCTGGCCCAACTAGGCCTGTTCGACCTGGCCGACGAAAGCCGCGCGCGCCACGCCTATAATGTGGTGGTGACCGGGCACGCTCTGATCATGGTCTTTTTCGTGGTCATGCCGGCGACGATGGGCGGGTTCGGCAACTGGTTCGTGCCGCTAATGATCGGTGCGCCCGACATGGCCTTCCCGCGCATGAACAATATTTCGTTCTGGATGCTGTTCTTCGCCTTCGTGCTGTTGGTTATTTCGCTGTTCGTGGATGGCGGACCTGGGCGCGGGTTTGGCGGCGGCTGGACGATCTATCCGCCGTTGTCGACGTCTGGACACACCGGCCCGTCCATGGATCTGGCGATCTTCTCGCTGCATATCGCCGGCGCTTCGTCGATCCTGGGTGCGATTAATTTCATCACCACCATCTTCAACATGCGTGCGCCGGGCATGACGCTGCACCGGATGCCGCTGTTCGCCTGGGGCGTGCTGATCACCGCCTTCCTGCTGCTGCTGTCGCTGCCGGTTCTGGCCGGCGCCATCACCATGCTGCTGACCGACCGCAACTTCGGCACCAGCTTCTTCAATCCGGCCGGCGGCGGTGATCCGGTGATGTTCCAGCACCTGTTCTGGTTCTTCGGGCACCCCGAGGTCTACATCATGATCCTGCCGGGCTTCGGGATCATCAGCCACATCGTCTCGACCTTCAGCCGCAAGCCCGTGTTCGGCTATCTCGCGATGGCCTACGCCATGATCGCGATCGGCTTCATCGGCTTCGTCGTGTGGGCCCACCACATGTACACGGTCGGCATGAACGTGAATCTGCGGGCGTATTTCGTGGCCGCGACCATGATCATCGCGGTTCCAACAGGCGTGAAGATCTTCTCGTGGATCGCGACCATGTGGGGCGGCTCGATCGACTTCAAGACGCCGATGCTATGGGCGATCGGCTTTATCTTCCTGTTCACACTGGGCGGCGTGACCGGCGTCGTGCTGGCCAACGCCGGCATCGACTACAGCCTGCACGACACCTACTACGTGGTCGCTCACTTCCACTATGTGCTGTCGCTGGGGGCGGTGTTCTCGATCTTTGCGGGCTTCTACTACTGGTTCGAGAAAATGTTCGGGGTGAAGTACAACGAGGCCCTCGGCGCCCTGCATTTCTGGGTGATGTTCGTGGGCGTCAATCTGGTCTTCTTCCCGCAACATTTCCTGGGTCTTCAGGGGATGCCGCGCCGCTACGTCGACTATCCCGAGGCCTTCACCCTGTGGAACCATGTTTCGTCGGTCGGCTACGTCGTCACCATGGTGGGCGTCGGCATCTTCCTGCTGGTTCTACTGGAAGCGGCGATCCGGCGGCGTCCGGGCGAAGCGAATCCGTGGGGCGAAGGCGCCACGACGCTGGAATGGACCCTGCCGTCACCGCCGCCGTTCCACCAGTTCAACACCCCGCCGGTGATCAAGCCGGACGACCACCACTAAGCGGGCCGGGGCTGCGGCCCCGTCTCACGCAAACCCTCGCGCGGGGACGGGCTCTTCGGGTCCCGTCCCCGCTGCATTTCGGACCGCCATGACCGAGGCCGCTGAAAAGACCATCGCCGCCGAGCCGGGGGACTATGTCCAACTGCTCAAGCCGCGCGTCATGTCGCTGGTGGTGTTTACCGCCCTGACCGGCTTGGTCGTGGCGCCGGGCGAGATGAACCCCTTGCTGGCTGCGATCTCGATCCTGTGCATCGCGCTGGGGGCCGGCGCGGCCGGCGCCCTGAACATGGCCCTGGAAGGCGAGACCGACGCCCTGATGCGTCGAACGCGAGGTCGGCCGGTTGCCGCCGGACGGGTGCCGCGCGGCGACGCCATGGCCTATGGCGTCATTCTGTCGGTCGCGTCCGTAACGTTGCTGGGCCTGGGTGTGAACTGGCTGTCCGGCGGTCTTCTGGGCCTGACCATCGCCTACTACGCCGGTCTCTACACCCTGGTGCTGAAGCGGCGCACCCCCCAGAACATCGTCATTGGCGGCGCCGCCGGCGCGTTTCCCCCCGTCATCGGCTGGGCCGCAGCGACGGGCCAGGCGCCATGGCAGGCCTGGCTGCTGTTCCTGATCATCTTCCTGTGGACCCCGCCGCACTCGTGGGCCCTGGCGCTGTATTCAGCTGGAGATTACGCCAAGGCCGGTATTCCGATGATGCCGGTGGCGCGCGGCGCCCGGTCGACCCGGCGGCAGATCCTGCTCTATTCGCTGGTGTTGGTCCCGGTGGCGGTGTTGCCGGGCTTGGTGGGGCTGGGCGGTCCGATCTATCTGGCGGTGTCGATCGGCGGCGGGCTGGTGTTCTTGCTGCTGGCGTGGCGGCTCTTTCAAAGCCGCGCCGGCGACCAGCCCGACAAGGCCGAGGCCGTTGGCCGCGAGGCGGCGCTGTATGACGTGCGCGCCGAGGCCAAGACCGCACGCAACCTGTTCGCCTATTCGATCCTGTATCTTTTCGGCCTCTTCGCGGCCCTTCTGATCGAAACCGCCTTGCTGTAGAAACCCGCCATGACCGAAGAAGAAATCGCCGCCCGCAAGCGCAGGAACTTGGCCCTCGGCGTCGCCCTGGCGCTGTTCGTGGTCCTGGTGTTTGTCACCACCGTTCTGCGCCTGGCTTCCAACATCGCCGCGAGCGCGGGATGAACCGCAATACGCGCATGGCCGCCATTCTCGCGGGCGTCGCGGTGCTCATGGTCGGCGCCGCCTTCGCGGCGGTGCCGCTCTATCGCCTGTTCTGCCAGGTAACCGGCTTCGACGGCACGACCCAGCGCGCGGCCGTCGCGCCAGAGCGGATTCTCGACCGCACGGTCGCCGTCAGCTTTGACACCAATGTACGCGGCCTGCCGCTCACCTTCGCCGCCGAACAGGTGCGCCAGGTGGTTCGCGTCGGCGAGCCCACTATCGCGTTCTTCCGGGTGACCAACACCTCCGACCAGCCCGTCGAGGCCACGGCCGCCTACAACGTCACGCCCGACGCCGCCGGCCCCTACTTCCTCAAGCTGCAGTGCTTCTGCTTCGAATCACAGCGCCTCGAACCCGGCCAGACGATGGAATTTCCGGTCCAGTATTTTATCGACGAGGCGATCGAAGCCGAGCCGGAAGGGCGCGGAATCCGCAACGTCACCCTCAGCTACACCTTCTACCCGACCCAGGGGTTCGATCCGCAGGCTTCGGCCTCTAGCGGAGCGGCTCCTGCCCCGCTATAGCCGAACCCAGCAGAATTCAGCCGAGCGAGCCCATGGCCCACGACGCCGTCCGTCACGACTACCACCTTGTGAACCCCAGCCCCTGGCCGCTGGTCGCCTCAATCTCAGCTGCGACGATGTTCATCGGCGCGGTGATGTGGATGAAGGGCCTGTTCGGCATGCCCGAAGGCACGATGTGGCTGTTCTTCGCCGGCCTGGCGGGCGTGCTGTATTCGATGGTCGGCTGGTGGAGCGACGTCATCAAGGAAAGCCGTGGCGGCGATCACACGCCGGTGGTCTCCATCGGCCTGCGCTATGGGATGATCCTGTTCATCGCCTCGGAGATCATGTTCTTCGTGGCCTTCTTCTGGATGTTCTTCGAAATGGCCCTGTGGAACGAGCACAGGACCCTGTCGTCGATCGAGGAGGTCCGCCAGGCCTGGTCGCAATGGCCGCCTCAGGGCGTCGAGACCCTGAACCCGTGGCACCTGCCGTTCCTCAATACCGTGATCCTGCTGTTGTCGGGCACGACGGTGACCTGGGCCCACCACGCGCTGCAGGTCGGCAACCGCAAGGAAGCCAAATACGGCCTGATCCTGACCATCGTGCTGGGGATGCTGTTCACCGCCATCCAGGCCTATGAGTACCAGCACATCATCCACGAGCACCTGTTCTTCAACGAAGAGGCCGCCAACTCGGGCCTGTACGGCTCGGTCTTCTTTATGGCCACGGGCTTTCACGGCTTCCACGTCCTGGTCGGCACCCTGTTCCTGATCGTGTGTCTCCTGCGCCTGCTGGCGGGCCAGTTCACCCCCGAGAAGCACTTCGGCTTTGAGGCGGCGGCCTGGTACTGGCACTTCGTGGACGTGGTGTGGCTGTTCCTGTTCGCCTTCGTCTATGTGGCGTTCGGTGGTGGTGGTGGAGCCTGATCGGCAGCCGCCCGAGCTGAGCCGAACTGTCAGCGCCGGCCTGCGCGGGCGCTGTCCCAACTGTGGCGTCGGGCCGCTGTTCGACGGGTTTTTGAAGGTCCGCAGATCCTGCCCCGCGTGCGGCTTTGACCTGTCATCGGCGGACACGGGCGATGGCCCGGCGGTTTTCGTGATTCTGATCGCCGGCGCGGTGGTCGGAATCGTTATTCTGACGGTCGCGATCGCGCTCAATCCGCCAATATGGGTTCAACTGGCGCTGGCCCTGCCGCTTTCCGTCGTGGCAAGCCTTGGCCTGTTGCGGCCTTTCAAGGGCCTGCTCGTTGCGCTGCAGTTCCGCAACAACGCTGGCGAACACAGGCGGTCCTGATCCCACCTGAAGACGTACGGTGCTTCGCCGGCGGCGGGCGCCATTGCTTTCCCTTTTCAGTACGGCCTGCGATAGGATCGGGCGATGACGATCCCGCCCTCGCGCGCCTTTCCCTGGATCCTGACCTTGCTGGCCGCCCTCGCCCTGGCGGTGCTGGTCTCGCTCGGCCTCTGGCAAGTCCAGCGCCTCGCCTGGAAGCAGGATCTGATCGCCCGCGCGGAGGCTGCGGCGGCCCTGCCGCCGGCGCCCCTGGCCGAGGTCCTGGCGTCGCCGGAGCCCGAGTTCAGACGCGCGATGGTCGTCTGCTCGGGGCTGGACCGGGCGTCCTGGATCGAACTGCGCACAATCCAGGACGGGGAGGCCGGGGTGCGCCTGATTTCGGCTTGCCAGCCTGCGGGCGGCGATCGGACCATTCTGGTGGATCGCGGCTTTGTTTCGCAGGCCATTTCGGCCCGGCCACCGACCGGGACGACGACCATGCCGGTGGCCCTACGCGTCGTTGTTCGCAATACGCCGGCGCCGAACACGATGGCGCCGCCGGCCGATGACCGACAGTTCTTCACTCGCGACAATGACGCGATGGCGCGGGCTCTTGGCGTCGATGGGCCGGTCGACCCGCGCACCTTCTACGCCGAGACCTCGACAAACCCGGACTGGGGCGCGCTGCGCCCGGCAGCTCCGCCGGCCGCCTTCTCCAACAGTCACCTGGGCTATGCGATCACCTGGTTCGGCCTGGCCGCAGCACTGGGCGGAGTTTACGGCGCGATGCTGTGGCGGCGGTTTCGGCCATGAGCGCGACGCTGCATGTCATGTCCAGCGGCCTGAAGGTCGTCTGCGATCCTGTGCCGGGCCTCAGGACCCTGGCGGTTGCGGTCACCGCAGATGGCGGCGCCCGGCATGAGGACGCGGAACGCTCCGGCTGGTCGCATCTCCTGGAGCATATGGTGTTCAAGGGCGCGGGCGGCCGCTCGGCCCGCGACCTGATCGAACGGATCGAGGCGGTCGGCGGCAACTTGAACGCCGCTACCGGCCAGGAGCGGACCACCTTCACCGCCCGCGTTCTGGCCGATGACCTGGAGTTGGCGCTGTCGACGATCTCGGACCTGGTGTTCCGCCCCAATCTCGACGCCGAAGAGCTTGAACGTGAGAAGGACGTCATCGCCCAGGAAATCGCCGAGGCCTACGACGCGCCCGATGATCACGTCTTTGACCTGACCTACGCCCAGGCCTTCGCGGATCAGCCGATCGGGCGGCCGATTCTCGGTTCGAACGACACCTTGGCGGGGGCCGATCGTGGCCGCCTGGAGGCCTGGCGGGCGCGGCTCTATGCGCCGGAGCGGATGACGGTCTCGGTGGCCGGCGCCGTCAGCGAAGATGAGATGCTGGCCCTGGCCGAGCGCTGGTTCGGCGAGGCGAGCTCGGGACAGGGCGCCGACATCGCCGCCTCGGTGTTCACCGGCGGGATGGCGTCGGAGAAGCGGCGGATTGAACAGGCCAATCTGGTCTTCGCCGTCCCGGGTCTGGCCGCGCGCGATCCCGACGTGCCGGCGCTGGCGCTGTTGGTCGAGATCCTGGGGGGCGGCATGGCTTCGCGGCTGTTTCAGGAGGCGCGAGAGGCGCGAGGCTTGGCCTATTCGGTCGACGCCGGCTACGAATCCTTCGCCGATGGCGGACTGGTTTCCATCTTCGCGGGCACGGCGGGCGACAAGGCCGTGGGCATGGCCGAGCTGGCTGCGGCTGAGCTGCGCAAACTGTCCGACGGCGTGACCGAGGCCGAGCTATCGCGGGCGCGGGCGCAAGGGCTGGCGGGCCTCTACATGGCCGAAGAAAGCTTGGCCTCGCGGGCGGAACGCGGCGCCTGGCAGGCTCTGGTCTGGGGCCGGCTGATCCCGACCGCCGAGATCGCGCAGCGCCTGGCCGATGTCGGCCTGGAAGATCTGCGCCGGGTGGCGGGGCGCCTGGTCAATCCGGGGCGCGCCGCAGCGGCGGCCATCGGCCCGGGCGGGGCCGCGCGTGCGCCAAGCGCCTTCGTCGGCACCCTGTTGCCATAAGGTCCGCCGCGTCGCACCTTTGCCCCCGGAGGAAGGTGATGCGCGCAGCGGTCATTCTTTTGGTGGGGCGCGGTCCGGCGATACCCAAGGCGGGCCGGTGATGGTGCTGCTCGACTGGATAAATCCGGATCCGTCTTTGGTGGTCGAGGGGGACGGCGTCTCCCTGCGGCCGCCGCGCGCCTCCGATCATCGGGCTTGGTCCGAGCTGAGGCAGAGGTCGCGCGATTTCCTCCAGCCGTGGGAACCAGCCTGGCCCGAGGATGACCTGACCCGCGCGGCCTTCAAGCGGCGTCTGGCGGTCTATGCCCGCGAGATCGAGATCGGCGGGGCCTATCCGTTCTTCGTCTATCGAACCGAGGATGACGCCCTGGTCGGAGGGGTGACCCTGTCCAACATCCGGCGCGGCGTGGCCGAGACCGCGACCCTGGGCTACTGGATCGGACAGCCCTACATCCGGCGCGGCCATGCGACGGCGGCCGTACGGGCGATGTGCGCCTTCGGTTTTGACCGCCTGAAATTGCATCGAATCGAAGCGGCCTGCCTTCCGGCCAACGCCGCATCCCAGGGCGTGCTTGAGAATTGTGGTTTCGAGCACGAAGGCCGGGCGCGAGCTTATTTGAAAATTAACGGGACTTGGCGAGATCATCTCTTGTTTGGCCTCGTAAAGACCGAGGCGGCTGGGGAAGGCTGAGGACTTCTTGACCGACAGGTCCAGACATCTGGCGTGGGACCCGACGACGTCGCTGGAAGCCCTGGCGGCGGCGGGCGTCGCCTTGTGGACCTGGTGCCCGTCGGAAAATGTCGTGCGCTTCACCGGCGCAACCCGTGCGCTGGGTCTGGGGCCGTTGGCCCCGGAATGCACGGCCGCCGCCTTCTCAGCGCTGGCCATGCCTCAGGATCGGGCCATCGCAGACCAACTGCTCAAGCCCCAAGAGGAGGGGACCGAGATCGCCCTGCGTCTGCGGATGCGCGGCGGCGAGGCCTGCCTGTGGCGTGGCGTTTGGCTTGAGGATGGACTGCGGGCCGCCGGCGTGGCCGCGGTCGAAAGCAAGTTCGGCGGGGCCGGCAAGGATCCGCTGACCGGGCTGCTGGACCGCCGCTCCTTCCTGGTGCGCGTGGCCGAGACCCTCATCCATCCTGGCGAGTACGAGCTGGTGGTCGCTGATCTGGATCGGCTGCGCCGCCTGAATGAGGCGCTGGGCCATGAGCGCGCCGATCTGGTGCTGGCTGCGCTGGGCGCGCGCCTGGCCTCGGCCTTCGCCGATGACTGCGCCGCCTCGCGGATCGGCGAAGACGAGTTCGCCATCATCATCAGGTCCGGTCCGGTGCGGCCCTCCGACCGGATGCGCGGCGCCCTTGAGCAGCCGTTGCGCGTGGCCGGTTTCGATATCTACCCGACCCTGTCGATTGGGGCCGTCCGAGCCGAAGGCGGGCCCGACGCGCCTGACGCCGCTGAATTGCTGCGCCGGGCCGAGCTGGCCGTCGAACAGGCCAAGACCGCCGGGCGCGGCGGGGCCGCCGCCTACGGCCGGGCCCTGGAATCCGACAGCTTGTCGCGCCTGGCGCTGGAGACGGACCTTCGCAACGCCTTCGTGCGCGGCGAGATCGAACCCTTTTATCAGCCGATCGTGAATCTGGAGACCGGCGCCGTGGCCGGCTTCGAAGCCCTGGCCCGTTGGCGGCACCCCAAGCGCGGCCTGGTCGCGCCGGACGAATTCCTGACCCTGGCCGCCGAAATGGGGCTGATGAACGACCTGGGCATCCTGATGATGCGCACGGCTGCGCGCCAGCTTTCAGAGTGGATCGGGCGCCACCCGAGTGCGGACAAGCTGTTCGTCAGCGTCAATCTGTCGTCCGGCGAAATCGAGCGGCACGGCTTGGTTCAAGACGTCGCGCGCATCATCAAGGACGCAGGGCTCAGGCCGGGGGCGCTCAAGCTCGAGGTGACCGAGAGCGACATCATGCGCGACACCAATCGCGCCGCCGCGACCCTTCAGGCGCTTCGTGAAGCGGGGGCCTCGCTGGCTCTGGATGACTTTGGGACCGGCTTTTCGTCCCTGACCTACCTGGCGCGCCTGCCGTTCGATACGCTGAAGATCGACCGCTACTTCGTTCTCACCATGACCCAGGACGAGGGCTCGGCCAAGATCGTGCGTTCGGTGGTGGCGCTTGGCCGCGACCTGTCGTTGGAAGTCGTGGCGGAGGGGGTCGAAAACGCCGGCCTGGCGGAGCAGTTGATGTCCGTCGGCTGTCACTACGGCCAAGGCTTCGGCTACGCTCCCGCGCTGGCCGCCCAAGAGGCCGAGGTCTATCTCAATGAAAGCCTCGTCGACGGCTACGCCCCGATCAAGGCCCGCAGCCGGTAGATTTCGGGCTCCAGCGGGAAACCCGGGCCACCTTGACCACAAGAACTGGAACCTGGCCGTGGGGCCCTCTACATAGCCGCCATGACCGCCTCCGCAACGCCTCCAGCTCCGCGCAGCTACAACGGGCTCAACTGGGAGGGCCTGAAGACCCTGTACCTGAAGGAGGTGCGCCGGTTCTGGAAGGTCGGGGCCCAGACCGTGTTTGCGCCGGTGGTGACGACGCTGCTCTATATGATGGTGTTCGTAGTCGCGGTTCAGGGCGCGCGCCAGCCGATCCCCGGCGTCGATTTCTCGAAGTTCGTCGGACCGGGCCTGATCATGATGGCGATCCTCAACAACGCCTTCGCCAACGCCTCCTCGTCGCTGATCCAGGCCAAGATCATGGGCACGGCGACGGACTTCCTGACCCCGCCGCTGTCGCCGCTGGAGCTTCTGCTGGGCTTTGGCCTGGGCGCGGCGACACGGGGCCTGCTGGTTGGGCTGGCGACGGCGATCTGCGTCTGGCCGTTCTCGCGCTACGGCGTGGAACACCTGTGGGCGGTGGTCTATTTTTCGTTGATCGCGTCGCTGCTGCTAGGGCTCATGGGCGTGCTGGCCGGCCTCTGGTCCGAGAAGTTCGACCACCTGGCGGCGGTGCAGAATTTCGTTGTCATGCCCATGACCTTTCTGTCCGGCACCTTCTATGCGGTCGAGGCGCTGCCTGAACCGTTCGAGACGATCAGCCACTTCAACCCGTTCTTCTACCTGATCGACGGCTTCCGCTATGGCTTCATCGGTCGGGCTGAGGGAAGCTTGACGGCGGGGGTTATCCTGTCTCTGGTGCTGACCCTGGTTGTTGGTTGGGCCGCCTATGAAGTGTTCCGCAGAGGCTGGCGGCTGAAGTCCTAGAGGAGGCCTAGATGTTCCGTTTTGCGCTCGCCGGGGTCCTGGCGCTGATCATGGCCGGCGGCGCCGCCGCCCAGGAGGCTGAGGCCAGTGCGGCCTACCAGGCCCGACTCAGAGACCGCGTCGCCTCGATGGTCCAGCCGACCCATGCGGCGCGCACCGAGGCGGTCCTGGCCCTGGTCCGAGCGGCCGGGTTCGAGCCGGAGATCGAGACCTTTCAGGGCGGCGGCCAGCATGGCGCACCCCTGCTGGAGGGCCGCAACATCTCCTTCGTCGTGTTTGGCGTGGCGGATCCAGGGGTGTTCGATGAGATCCTGCTGACCGCCCACTACGACGCCGTCGTGCTCGAGGATGGAAGCCTGGCCGATGGCGTGGTCGACAACGCCGGCTCGGTGGTGGCGGTGATCCAAGCTGCGGAGCTCTTGCGCGCCCAACACCTCGGCCACGATGTTCGTATCATCCTGTTCGATCAGGAGGAGCTGGGTCTGATCGGCGCGCAGCGCTGGATCGAAGCCCACGGCGTCGACGGCGTGGCCGCCGTCGTCAATTCCGATGTGGCGGCCTTCGGCGACACGATGATGTACGGTCAGAACAACGGCGAACAGTCGCTGGTGGTCACCCAGGCGGTTCAACGGGTCTGCGCGGCCGAGGCGTTGCAATGCGTTGGCTATCCCAACTATCCGCCTTCGGATGATCGCGCCTTCTCGGCCGCCGGCGTGCCGGTCGTTTCGCTCGGCTTCCAGACCGAGCTGGGCGCACACCAGATGTGGCTGGCCTTCAATGCGCCGCGCGGTCAAAGCGGCCTTGCGCCAGGCTTTGTCCCGGAGGTCTTCAGCATCATCCATTCCGAGAATGACACCCTTGAGCGGCTGGACCCCGAAACACTGGTCACGGCGGCCCGGACCTATGCGGCGATCGTCGCCGAACTGGGTGCAAGCCTGCCCGCCGAGTGAACCGGGCTGGTGTTGACTAACGCGGCCTGCAAGCCGAAAACCACAGCGATCCCGCCTCGCCGCTCCTAGCGGCGGGGCCTTTCTCTTTTGGAGCGTCCGCCGTGAGCACCGAACATCTGATGGCCGTCTATAACCGCGCGCCCCTAGAGGTCGAGCGCGGCCAGGGCGCCCGTCTGTGGTCCACGGACGGAACCGAATATCTGGACTGCGTCCAGGGCATTTCGACCAATGGTCTGGGCCACGCCCACCCCAAGCTGGTTCAAGCGGTCAAGGATCAGGCCGACAAGCTGTGGCATGTCTCCAACATCTTCCGCATCCCCGGTCAGGAGGCTCTGGCCGACGCCCTGACCTCGCGCTCGTTCGCCGATGTGGTCTTCTTCACCAACTCGGGGACCGAAGCGGTGGAGTGCGCCATCAAGACGGCGCGCAAATATCACGTCGCCAACGGTCAGGCGGACCGGATCGACATCTACGGTTTTGATGGCTCGTTCCACGGCAGGACCTACGGCGCCATCAATGCGGCGGCCAATCCCAGCTACACCGAAGGCTTCGGTCCGCCGATGCAGGGCTTCTTCCAGCTGAAGTGGGGCGACAAGGCCGCACTGGAAGCCGCCATGCGCCAACCGACCACCGCCGCGATCATCCTGGAGCCGGTCCAGGGCGAAGGCGGCTGTCGCGCCACCTCGGAAGAGGACCTGCGCTGGATGCGCGCCCTGGCCGACGAAACCGGCGTGCTGATCATCTTCGATGAGGTCCAGTGCGGCATGGGCCGCACCGGCAAGCTGTGGGCCCACGAATGGGCCGGCGCCGCGCCGGACATCATGGCCGTGGCCAAGGCGCTGGGCGGCGGCTTTCCGATCGGCGCGTGCCTGGCCACCGCCGAGGCGGCCAAGGGCATGACCGTCGGCGTTCACGGCTCGACCTTCGGCGGCAATCCGTTGGCCATGGCTGTCGGCCTGACGGCTCTGCAGGAGCTGTCCAGCCAGACTGTGCTGGACAATGTGCGCGAGGTGTCCGGCTATCTGACCCAGCAGCTCGAAGGCCTCAAGGACCGCTACCCGGATGTTATCGTCGAGGTGCGCGGCAAGGGTCTGCTGCTGGGCGTCAAGCTTGTCCCGAACAACCGCGAGTTCATGGGCTGGGCCCGCGACCAGGCCCAGCTTCTGGTCGCCGGCGGTGGCGACAACCTGGTGCGGATGCTGCCGCCGCTGAACCTGACGATGCAAGACGCCCAGGAGGCCATCCGCCGTTTCGAGGTCGCCTGCGAGCACGCCCGCGAGCAGATCAAGGCGTCGCAATAGCCAACGGCCGAAAGCCCCGCGAAAAGCCAGACATGACAGTTCGCCACTTTCTCGACCTGCACCAACTGACGCCGCAGGACCTGCGCGCCATCCTCGATGACGCGCGCGATCGCAAGGCCGCCCGCGCCGGCTGGCCCAAGGGCAAGGTCGACGCGGATGCGCCCGCCAGGGACCATGTGCTGGCGATGATCTTCGAGAAGAACTCGACGCGGACCCGCTTTTCGTTCGACGCCGCGATCCGCCAACTGGGCGGCGACGCGATCATCGCCAACGCTGCGGACATGCAGCTGGGACGCGGCGAGACCGTCGAGGACACGGCGCGGGTGCTGTCGCGCATGGTCGATGTCGTGATGATCCGGGCCAACAGCCACGAGGACGTGGTGCGCTTCGCCCAGGCGTCCGGCGTGCCGGTCATCAACGGCCTGACCGACCGCAGCCACCCGTGCCAGATCATCGCCGACCTGATGACGGTGGAGGAGCGGCTGGGCCCGGTCACCGGCAAGACCCTGGCCTGGGTGGGCGACGGCAACAATGTCTGCGCCAGCCTGATCCACGCCGCGCCGCTGCTTGGCTATCATCTCAACATCGCGTGCCCGGCCGACTATCACCCCGACCTGTTTGACCTGCAGCGGGGCGGGAACAATGTCAGCCTCGGCTCGGACCCCGAGGCGGCGGTTGCGGGGGCCGATGTCGTCATCACCGACACCTGGGTTTCGATGGGGGATCAGGACCACGAGGCGCGGCTGCACGCCTTCGAGCCCTACGCGGTCGACCAGAGCCTGATGGACCTGGCGGCGGATAACGCGATCTTCCTGCACTGTCTGCCGGCGCATCGGGGCGAGGAGGTTGCCGACGAGGTGCTCGACGGACCACAGTCCGCCGTCTGGGACGAGGCCGAGAACCGCATCCACGCCCAAAAGGCGGTGATCGCCTGGTGCCTGTCGGCCTGACCTAGCGTTGTCCGGTCTCGAAGCCGGCCAGGTTCATCAAGTGCACGACCGTGATCAGCACGACCGCCGCCGCCAGCACCATGATGAAGCGGTAAGGGATCATCCGCGGCCCGCGGATCAGGTCGGGGGGCTGGGCTCCGCGCCAGGCGCAGAACAGGCCCACGGCGACGGCGACAGCGAGCAGAACCAAGGTGGCGTTCAAGGGCATGGCCGCCACATGGCGCTGACCGGGCCCTGGCGCAATATCTTGTCGCGCCGTTAACGATTTACGCGCTGTTAACCATGTTCGTCCGACCAAGGGACATCAAGGGTCGGCGGGCATCGCCGTGCGGACGACGGACTGTCCACAGGAATGGCGGCGGCACGCTACATATTGGGGTTACCAGTGCGTTTACACCCAAGAAATGGGCGTCTACCGTGACCAGACAAGCGGCTGGGAGCGAATCGATGAGCGGGGCGGCGCCGTGGAGCGTCAAGGGGATCGAGCCCCGTACGCGGGAGGTCGCCAAGGACCTGGCCCGTCGATCCGGCATGACGCTCGGCGAGTGGCTGTCGGAGATGATCTCGGAAAATAGCGACGAGGATCTCGGCGATGATCGTCGTCGTCAGCCGCGCCGTTATGACGACGCCTATTCTCTGCGCGGCGAGGACGCCACGGCGGCGCTGAGGTCGATCGAAGCCCTGTCGTCACGGCTCGAGGGGTCCGAACGCCGCTCACTGGTCGCCATTGATGGGGTCGACCGGGCGGTCGCGGGCCTGGTTCGCCGCCTGGAAGCTGCTGAGGCGGAGGCCGCATCGCGCGACCGCCGCTTTGACGAAATCTCGGATTCGATGCGCGAGGGCCGCACCCGGCTGCGGCGTTTCGAGGATGAAACCGGCCCCCGCTACGCCGAGGCCTTCGGCAAGGTCGAGGGCGCGATCGGCAAGCTGGCTGGCCAGTTCTATGACGCCGAGGCGCGCGGTCGCGATTCGGCTCAATCGCTGCGCGACCGGCTAGACCGCCTTGAACGTGAGCAATCACCCGACCGCCTGGCCGACGGGGTCGTGTCACGCGTGGCGCACCGCCTGGAAGAGGCGCAGGGCCGCACCGCCCAGTCGCTGGCCAAGCTGGAACAGTCCTTCGCCGATCTGGACCGGCGCCTGGTCCGAACCGAGACGGCGTCGTCCGCCCAACCCCAGGGCGCAAGTCTGGAAAAGCTGGCTGAGGCCCTGACCCGCAAGGTCGAGGAATCGCGCGCCGAGATGATGCGCCGGCTCGACACTGCAGCGTCTGACGGCCGCATGGACAAGGTCGAGCGCGCCCTGGCTGAACTCGGCGCTCATCTGCAGGAATCTGAACGCCGTCAGGCCCAGGCGCTGGAAGCCATGGGCCGCGAGGTCGTGCGCATCGCCTCCAATCTGGACGGCCGCCTGAAGGAAACTGAACGCAAGCAGGGCGAGGTGCTGGTCGCATCGCAGGAGAAGGCGCTCAAGGCGGTCGAGGCCATGGGGCAGGAGCTGTCGAAGTCTCTGGGGTCGGACGTGGCGCGGGTCGCCGAGGCCATCGAGCATCGCCTGCGGCGAGCCGACGACCAACACGCGCTTGGTCTCGAAAAGCTCGGCGGCGAAATCACACGCATTTCCGAACGGCTGGCCGAGCGCATCTCGCAGAGCGAGCGCCGGGCCGCACAGGGCGTCGATGAGTTGGCCGACAAGCTGAACCGCGCCGCCGAAAAAATGGAGACCCGCTACGAGCGGGCTTCGGGTGAATTGGCGGAGCGGATGCGGCAGTCCGAGGAGCGCACGGCCAAGCTCCTGGCTGAAGCGCGCGACAGTATCGACAAGCAGCTGGCCAAGCGCGGCGGCGAGCCCGGGCTCGACTGGAACAGCGAAGCCTTTCCGACCGAGACCTTCCAGTCCGAGTGGGGCGAGCCGACCGCCGCGCGATCCGTCGCGGACGAGACCGATCCATTCGCGTCGGTTGATGATGTGTTTGCGCCCGAGACGCCGGTTCTGGCGCCCCGCGCCACCCCTGCCGCAGGGACGCCGATGGCCGCCGGCGCCTTCGCCGGTCTGGAGCCCGAAGCGGAGTTCGCCGTAGCGGAGCCGTCACCGTTCGATGGCGGGGCCTTGGCTCCGGCCGCTGCTTTCGCCGCCGATCCCGCGCCTGCCGCCATGGCGCCCTTCGCGGACCCCTTTGGGGGCGCGGACCTGGATGCTTTTGATCCGGACACCGAGTTTCTGACCGACCGCCACGGCCAGGCCGAGCGCCCGTTGAGTACGCGCGAAGCCATCGAAGCCGCCCGCGCCGCAACCCGACGGGGCGAGACCGGCGGCGCGCCGGAGGATGGTCGCAAGTCCTTCGGTTTCCGCCTCGGCGGCGGCAAGTCGCGCCTGCAGAAGCGGGTTGAGAATCAATCCCGTCGCGAGGGCTCGACCATCCGCAAGGCTCTTGCCGCAACGACGACCGCCGTGGTGGTCGTTGGCTGTGGCGCGGCGGGCGTGGTCGGCTATCAGCGTCTCGTCCAGGAAGGATCCGCGATCCCCGGCCTGCCGGCGCCGGAAGGCCCGTCGATGGCCGCGGCGGCGACCGCGCCGACCGGACCCGAGATCGCGCCGCCGGCGGCTGAGGCCCAGGCGGAGGGGCAGGCGCTGTTCGATCAGGCTTCGCCTCTGCTCGACGCCGGGGACGCCGAAGGCGTTCGGCTGATGAGCCGGGCCGCCAACCTGGGGCACCCCCAGGCCCAGTTCGCCATGGCGCGCCTGTATGAAACCGGCGAAGCCGGCGTCACCCCCGACCCGGTCGAAGCCCGCCGCTGGACCGAGCGCGCGGCGCGCGGCGGCGAGGCTCGCGCCATGCACAATCTGGCGCTCCAGCTGTTCGAGGGAACCGGGGGCGCGCGCGACGAGGCCCAGGCCCTGCACTGGTTCCAGGCGGCGGCCGAGCGAGGCCTGACCGACAGCCAGTACAATCTCGCGCGTCTGTATGAGCGCGGCGTCGAGGGTGTGCAGCCAAACCTGACCCAAGCCTACCAGTGGTATCTCGTGGCTGGGCGCTCGGGCGACGCCGGCGCTGAGGAAGCCGCCTCGCGGCTGCGTTCAGAGCTGTCGGCCAGCCAGCGCCTGACCGCCGAGGGCGAGGCCGAACGCTTGATGGCCGACGCCGCCCGGGGCTGACGCCTGATCCCATCCGGCGCGCGGGCGACCGCGAGCCGCCCAAGTTTCGGCGAGGACCGTGGACGTTTATCTGCCCATAGCCGAGGTCTCGGTGAACGCGCCCTTTCTGCTGGCGTTGGGCGCGCTCGTCGGCTTCATCTCGGGCCTCTTCGGCATCGGCGGCGGGTTCCTCATGGCGCCGGTGCTGGTGTTCATGGGCATTCCGCCGGCGGTGGCGGTGGCCAGCCAGGCCAATCACGTCGTCGCCTCCTCGACCTCCAGCGTCCTGACCTACAGCAAGGCCGGCTCGGTCGACTACCGGATGGGCGGGGTCATGGCGCTGGGTGGGGCCGTCGGGGCCCTGTTCGGCGTTGAGCTGTTTCGCATTCTGCGCCTGCTCGGTCAGGCCGATCTGGTGGTGGCGGTATCCTACCTGCTGTTGCTGGGCTCGATCGGGGCCCTGACCCTGAAGGAAAGCCTGACCACCATCCTTGCGCGCCGCCGCGGCGAGCCGACCCGGCGCGAGCCGACCCGGCGGCCGCTGTGGCTCTACGGCCTTCCATTCCGGATGCGGTTCCCCAGGTCGGGCCTCTACATCTCGGCCATACCGCCGCTGGCGCTGGGCGTCTTCGCCGGCATCCTGTCGGCGATCATGGGCGTCGGCGGCGGCTTCATCCTGGTTCCGGCGATGGTCTATGTGCTCCGGATGCGCGCGGCGGTCGTGGTGGGCACCAGCCTGTTCCAGATCCTGATCACCACGGCGGTGACGACGGTGCTGCAGGCTGGCCGCAACCAGACGGTTGATATCGTGCTGTCGACGCTGCTGATGGTCGGGGGGGTGCTGGGCGCCCAATATGGCGCCAAGGCCTCGGCTCGCTTCCGCGCCGACGAGATGCGCGCTGCGCTGGGTCTGCTGATCCTGCTGGTCGGGCTTCAGATGGGACTGTCGCTGTTCCTGCGGCCTGACGACCCCTTCGCCCTGGCGCCGGGAGGCGGCGGATGATGGTCCCACCCCCGCCGCCGCCAGAGCCGCCCGCGCTGGTTCAGCCCGCCCCCGAGCCGCCCGGTCCGGTCGTGGTGGTCCAGACTCCGAGCATTTCCGCCGCCTTGACCGACACCGAGATCGAGGTCGATTCCAGCTACGCTGGCGCCGCCCTGGTCCTTTATGGAGCGGTGTTCAATCCTGGCGACGACCCTGTCGACGTGGTGCTGGTCGTGCGCGGTCCCGAGCGGCCTGTGCGTCTGATCCGCAAGGTGCGGGTCGCCGGTCTGTGGCTGAACAGCCGGCCAGTGGTGTTTGAGGGCGCGCCGGCCTTCTACGTCATGGCCTCCACACGGCCGCTGTCCGAGATCGCGGGCTTCGGCGTACTGCGCCGCATGGGGGTCGGGCTCGATCACATTCGCATCGACGCTCCCGACGAGCAGCGCACCGTCAATCTCTACGGCGTGCGCGACGTGGTCATCAGCCGCCTGGGCGACGACTATCTCGATTGGCGCCGCGCCGTGATCCGGCTGAAAGAGCGAGACGGCCTGTACCGGGCCGACCCGTCCGGCGTTCGCTTCGTCGATCCGGGCCTGTTCCGGGCCGAGATCGTGCTGCCTCCCGAGGCGCCGACGGGCGAGTACCAGACCGAGGTCTGGCTGTTTCAGAACGGCGAGGCGATCTCGGTGCGCCGCAACACCATCCAGGTGCGTCGCGTCGGCGTCGAGCGCTGGATCCACGACTTCGCCTTCCTGCAGCCGTGGCTCTACGGCCTGGTTTCAGTCTTGCTGGCCTGTTTCACCGGCTGGACCGCCTCGCGCTGGTTCCGCCGCTCCTAGCGACCGCGAGACAGACGGTCCCAGCCCGCCGCATGGACCCTGTCCTCTCCCAGGATCAAGGCCGTGGGCGGCGTCTGGAACAGGCCCGCCAAGGCCGGATCGACCACGTTCAGCCCTCCGGCGTAGGCTCCAAAAGCCGGCAGAACCATGCGGCTGCCGTCGGTGAGGAAACAGCGGCGCCGCACACGCGCGCCATAGCCGGCGACCGTTGCGACGGGGTGAAGGTGCCCCGCCACCTCGCCTGCCGCCGGGCGGTCTTGCGGCTCATGCGTCAGGGTCAGGCCGGCGACCTCCAGGTGCTGGGCCACCGAGCCGGGCAGGCCCTCCGGCGGAGCGGGGTCGTGATTGCCGGCCAGCCAAACCAGATCCAGCCCGCCGGCCAGGGCGCGAATTCTGTCGGTCGCCATCCTGGTCAGCCGGGCCACCGCGCCGTGGTCATGAAAACTGTCGCCCATCAACACCAGGCGCTCGGGCTTCAGCGCGCTGGCCTCGACCTCGAGCCGCTCCAGCGTCGCCAGGGTATCGTAGGGCGGCAGAAGCTGGCCGCGCGCGCCATAGGCGGACCCCTTTTCGAAGTGCAGGTCACCCGCCGCCAGGGTCCTGGCTTCGGGGATCCACAAGGCGCCGGACACGCGCGCGATCACCCTGACGCCGTTGAGCGTCAGCACGCATCCACCGCATCGGCTGCGTCGAAACGCGTTCACGGGTCCAGCTCCATCGCCTCGGCGATCAGGTCCTCGGCGGTCTCCTGCAACAGGATGTCGGCCCAGCCGCCGCCCATCACCGGCTCACGCCCGATCTCGAGCATCACCGGCACGGCGAAGGGCGAGGGTCGGGTCAGAGCGACGGGGCGCATTCGCCCCCGGATCCGTTCCAGCAGTTGGCCGAGCCGGGCCACATCGAGCTGGCCGGAAGCCGCATCGGCCCGCGCACAGCGCAGCAGCAGATGGTTCGGCTGGTGCCGTCTCAGCACGTCATAGATCAGGTCGGTCGAAAAGGTCACCTGACGCCCCGATTTCTCGTGACCGGGCAGGCGGCGCTGGATCAGGCCGGAAATCGCGGCGCAGTGGCGAAACCCGCGCTTCATCATGAAGCTCTCGTCGAGCCAGGCCTCGAGATCATCGCCCAGCATGTCCTGCTGAAACAACTGATCCAGGTCGAGATCACCCAGCGGGCGCATGGCCCAGATGGCCAGGGCGTAGTCATTGGCGACCATGCCGAGCGGGTGCTTTCCGGCCCGCTCCAGCCGACGAGCCAGGAGATGGCCGAGCGTGCCGTGGCTGATCCGCCCGTCGAACGGATAGCAGACAAGATAGTGCCGCTGGCCGCGCGGAAAGGTCTCGACCAGCATCTCGTCCGGTGACGGAATGGACGACCGCACCTTCTGGATTTGCAGCCAGTCCTGCACCTCATCGGGCAGGCGCGCCCACCCTGCCTCGTCGGCGATCATCCGCCGAACCCGCCGCGCCAGATAGGTCGACAGGGCGAACTTGGATCCGCCCCAACTAGGGACCATCGGGTCTGACCCGGGCGGCGCGGGGCTGACGAAACAGTCCATCGCGTCCATTTCGTTGAATCGCCAAGTCTGGCCGGCGAAGACGAAGGTGTCGCCGGGCGACAGTTGCGACAGGTAGCTCTCCTCCATCTGGCCGATCTTGCGTCCCGGGCCGCGCGGCGAGCCGCTGCGGACGTTCAGCATCGGAATTTCGACGATGGCGCCCACGTTCATGCGGTGGCGCTGGGCGGTCTCGGCGTTCCGGACTTTCCAGCGGCCCTGAATGTCCTGAACGATCCGGCGGAACCGGTCGTAGGCCTGAAGCGCATAGCCGCCCGAAGACACGAACTCGAGCACCTGATCGAAATCCTCGCGGCTGAGGTCGGCGTAGGGAGCGCTGGTCAGAACCTCGGCATAGACGTCGTCGGCCAGAAACGGCTCGGCGCAGGCCAGGCCCATCAGGTGCTGGGCCAACACATCGTGGGCGCCCTGGCGCGACGGGTCGGCGTCCAGATCGTTTTCGGCCACAGCCTCGCGAGCGGCTTCGCACTCCAGCACCTCGAAGCGGTGGGCGGGGACCAGCAGCGCCCGGCTCGGCTCGTCCAGCCGGTGATTGGCGCGCCCAATCCGCTGGATCAGCCGGGCCGAACCCTTGGGCGCCGCCAGCTGGATGACCAGATCCACGTCGCCCCAGTCGATGCCCAGGTCCAGCGTCGAAGTGCAGACCACCGCCCTGAGATCGCCGCGGGCCATGGCCGCCTCGACCTTGCGCCGCTGTTCGGGCGCCAGCGAGCCATGGTGCAGGGCGATGGCCAGGCCTTCATCGTTGATCTCCCACAGCTTCTGGAAGGCCATCTCGGCCTGGAAGCGGGTATTGACAAAGACCAGGGCCAGGCCGGCCCGCCGGATCCGTTCGTAGACGTCGCGCATGGCGTGGGCGGCGGTCCAGCCGGACCAGGGAATACTGTCCGAGGTCCGCCCCATCACCTCCACCACGGGCGGGGCGCCGGGATCGCCCAGCACCAGATCTGCGGGCCGCGCCTGCGCGCTCAGCCAGCACTGGATGGCGGCGGGATCCTGGACCGTGGCCGACAGGCCGATGCGGCGCGCCATCGGCGCGAACTGGCTCAGGCGGGCGAGGCCCAGGTTCAGCAGATCGCCGCGCTTGCCCGACCAGATTGCGTGGACCTCGTCGATGATCACGCAGCGCAGCCCCGAGAACCAGTCGCGCCCGCCTTCCCAGGCGCACAACAGGGCCAGTTGCTCGGGGGTGGTCAGAAGGATGTCGGGCGGATTCTGTTTCTGGCGCTGGCGCTTGGAGACCGGCGTGTCGCCCGTGCGGCTCTCGATCCGGATCGGCAGGGCCATCTCGCGCACCGGCGTCATCAGATTGCGCTCGACGTCGGTGGTCAGGGCCTTCAGCGGCGAGATGTAGAGGGTGTGCACCCCCGGCGGCGTATTGGTCGGACCGCGCTGGGACAGCTCAATCAGACTGGGCAGGAAGCCGCCGAGGGTCTTGCCGCCGCCGGTTGGCGCCACCAGCAGCACGTCGCGGCCTTGCAGTCCTCTTTCGATCATCTCCAACTGGTGACGCCGCGGCGACCACCCGCGCGAGGCGAACCAGGCAAGGAAGGCGGGGGGAAGAGGCGCGGCCACGTTCGCCCATAGCACGTTCCCGTTCTGTTTCCAGCGGTATCGGGATGGACGCCGGGCCTCTGGCGTGTGATCACCCGCTGAATGACCCTGACGTTCGACGAGCGATGGATCGAAGGCTGGCGCGGGCCGCTGATCGCGGCCTTCATCGCCCTGATGGCCGGCCTGCCGACCCTGATGACCCTTGGGCCGCTGGATCGCGATGAAAGCCGCTTCGCCCAGGCCTCCGCCCAGATGCTGGAGACCGACGACTACGTCGACATCCGCTTCCAGGAACAGCCACGTCACAAGAAGCCTGTCGGCATCCATTGGCTGCAGGCGGCTGCGGTCAGCCTGGTCTCGGACGTCGAGAATCGCGACATACGCCCCTACCGCATTCCGTCGCTGCTGGGCGCGATGCTGGCGGCGGCGGCATGCGCCTGGGGGGCCGGCCTGGCCTGGGGGGCGCGCACCGGCGTGATCGCCGGGGCCTTGCTCGGGGCCAGTTTCCTGCTCTCGTCCGAGGCCGGGATCGCCAAGACCGACGCCATGCTGTGCGCCTCGGTGACCGTGGCCATGGCGGTGCTGTCGCGATTCTACATCGCCCACCGCGGGGGCCAGCCAACCCCGGCGCGGCCTTACAAGCTGGCCCTGTGGGGTGCGATCGCGCTCGGCGTCCTGATCAAGGGACCGATCATCTTGCTGGTCGTTGGCCTGACCCTGGCGGCGCTGGGGCTGTGGGACCGCCAGTGGCGCTGGATGAAGGACCTGGGCTGGGGCTGGGGACTGGTGATCACGGCCCTGGCGGTGGGGCCCTGGGCCATGGCGGTGACGGTGCGCACCGATGGGGCTTTCTGGGGCACGGCGCTGGGCGGCGACCTGTTTCCCAAGCTGGTCGGCGGCCACGAGCGCCACGGCGGCTGGCCGGGCTACTACGTCTTTCTGGCGCCGCTGCTGCTGTTTCCGGCGACCTTGCTGCTGCCGGCGGGCCTCATCACCGGCTGGATGCGCCGGAGCGAGCCGGCCGTGCGTTTCGCCCTGTGTTGGTTGATCCCGACCTGGATCGCGTTCGAGTTGTTCCCAACCAAGCTGTGGCACTACACCTTGCCGACCTTCGGGGCGCTGGCCTGGTTGATGGCCCTGGCCGTCAGCGAGCCGTTGACCACATGGGGACGGCGCTATGGCGCGATCCTGATGCTGTTCGGGGCCGTCCTGGTCACCGCTCTGGTCGGCTATGGTTTTTCCGAGTTTGGCGGTCAGGCTGATCAGGTCTGGGCCGCCCTGACCATCGGCCTGGCGCTGATCGGCGCGGGGATCGCCAGCTTCTTCCTGCTCAACCGCGAAACCCACATGCCGGTGGTCACGGCCCTGGCTTTCGGCATCCTGACCCATACGACCCTGGTTCAGCTTCTCGGCGGCCTGGGCCCGCTGTGGACGGCCCCGCGCCTGGCCGAGGCGATCCGCCAGGCCGGGCTGCATCCGATGGAAGGGCAGGCGCCGGGCGCGGTCACCCTGGCGGGCTATTCGGAACCCTCGGCGGTGTTCCTTCTGGGTACCGACACCCGCCTGGGCGACGGCGCCGACGCCGCCCGTGCGGTGGCTGGCGGTCGCGTGGCTGTGGTCGACCAATCGCAGCAAGCCGCGTTCAACGAAGAAGCCCAGGCCTTGTCCATGCGTCCGCGCCCGGTCGCGGTGGTCGAGGGGCTGAACTACTCCAACGGCGACCCTTTGCGGCTGTCCGTCTATGGACCGTTGACGGAGGCGGAGACGCAATGAGCCGCTTGATCGAGATCGTCGAGGTCGGCCCGCGCGACGGGCTGCAGAACGAAAAGACGGTGGTGTCCACCGAAGACAAGCTGGCCCTGATCGGCCGCCTTGAGGCCGCTGGAGCCAGGAGGCTTGAGACCGTGTCCTTCGTGCATCCGGGCCGGGTGCCGCAGATGGCCGACGCCGAGGCCGTGATGGCGGGCCTGAAGCCCAATCGGGACACCACCCGCATCGGCCTGGTTCTGAATCTGCGGGGCTGGGACCGGGCGGTCGAGACCGGGGTGGATCAGGCCAATGTGTCGATCGCGGCCTCTGACGGTTTTGCGCTGAAGAACTCAGGACTGAGCGTGGCCCAACAGGTCGAGATGCTGGGCGAGATCGTCGCGCGCTCGCACAATATGGGCGGCGGCTCTGGCTCTGGCCCTTCGGTTACGGCCATCATCTCGACCGTCTGGGGCTGTCCGTTCGACGGCGAGGTCTCGGTCGATCAGGTCGCCGCGGTGGTCGCCGACGTGGCCGCCCTGGGGGTCAAGGAGATCGGCCTGGCCGACACCATCGGGGTGGGCGACCCCTGGGCCGTGCGACGCAAGATTGAGGCGGCGAGGAAGGCCGCGCCGGACGCCAGCTTGCGCCTGCATTTCCACGACACCCGCAACACCGCCATGGCCAATATCTTCGCCGGGATCGAGGCCGGCGTCGATGTGATCGACGCCTCGGTCGGCGGTATCGGCGGCTGTCCGTTCGCACCGGGGGCCACCGGCAATGTCGCGACCGAGGACGTGGTCTATATGCTGAACCGGGCCGGGTTCGAGACCGGTTATGATCTGGACGCCTTGATCGAAACCGCGCGCTGGATCGGCGAAAAGATCGGCCGACCGGCTCCCAGCGCCCTCAGCCGGGCGGGCGGATGGCCCAAGACCCGCTGACCCTCAGATCGAGCCCGAGGCTGACAAAATGGGGGATGTCTATCACTGCAAACCGCTCGCAATTGGCGCGCGCCCCTTGCACGGTCGGTGATCCGGCGTAAGGAACGGACACGGTTTCAGACAGGCGGCGTCCATGGTCCAGCTCACCCTTCCCCGCGGTTCCAAGCCCCAGGCCGGAAAACACTGGGCCGCGCGCGAGGGGGCCGACAAGGTCAGGACCTACAAGATCTACCGCTTCGATCCGACCTCGGACGAGGCGCCGCGCTGGGACAGCTATGACGTGCCGGTCGAGGACCATGGGCCGATGGTCCTGGACGCCCTGATCCACATCAAGAACACCATCGACCCGACCCTGTCGTTCCGGCGCTCGTGCCGCGAGGGCATCTGCGGCTCGTGCGCCATGAACATCGGCGGGCGCAACACCCTGGCCTGCACCAAGGGCTGGGATGAGTATTCCGGCGACATCACCATCTCGCCGCTGCCGCATATGCCGGTGGTGCGTGATCTGGTGCCGGACCTGACCGGCTTCTACGACCAGTACGCCTCGATCGAGCCGTATCTTCAGTCCGACACGCCTGACCCCGAGAAGGAGCGGCTGCAAAGCCCGAGCGACCGGGCCAAGCTGGATGGGCTCTATGAGTGCATCCTGTGCGCCTGCTGCTCGACCTCGTGCCCGAGCTATTGGTGGAACCAGGACAAATACCTGGGCCCGGCGGCGCTTTTGCAGGCCTACCGCTGGCTGGCCGACAGCCGCGATGACGCCACGACCGCGCGGCTGGACGATCTGGAAGACCCGTTCAAGCTCTATCGCTGCCACACCATCATGAACTGCGCCCAGGTCTGTCCCAAGGGACTGAACCCGGCCAAGGCCATCGCCGAAACCAAGAAGATGATCGCCGCGCGGGCGGTCTAGGGAGCCGTGCCGGCCGGACCAACCTACCGGCCCGACCCCCGCTTCGCGGCGCTCGGCGATGATTTCTCGGACGCGGTCGAACCTGCCGTTTTTCCTCAGCACACCGTGCGCTGGCGCGATCAGCGGGCGGCCGCCCAGGTCGGTCTCGACGGCCTGACCGAGGCCGAATGGGTTGACCATTTTGGGCGGTTCGAGCCCTTGTCGGGCCAGCCGGGGCCGCGCGCCATGCGCTATCATGGCCATCAGTTTCGTCACTACAATCCCGAGCTGGGTGACGGGCGGGGCTTTCTGGCGGCCCAGCTGCGGGACCACCGGGACCGGCTGCTCGATCTGGGAACCAAGGGCTCGGGTCGCACGCCCTGGAGCCGCGACGCAGATGGGCGCCTGACGCTCAAGGGCGGCGTGCGCGAGGTGCTGGCCGCCGAGATGCTTCAGGCCCAGGGCGTGCCGACCTGCCGGATCCTGTCGCTGGTCGAGACCGGCGAACAGCTGGCCCGCAGCGACGAGCCGTCGCCGACGCGGTCTTCGGTGATGGTGCGGCTGTCGCACAGCCATGTCCGCTTCGGGACCTTCCAGCGGGCGGCCTTCTTTGACCGGACCGACCTGATCCAGCGCCTCGTGGACCACGTCATCGAGGTCTATCACCCGGACGCGCAGGGAGCGGCCGGAATGCTGGAGGCCGTCGTGCGGGCCCAGGCCCGGCTGGTGGCGCGCTGGACGGCGGCGGGGTTCGTGCACGGGGTGCTCAACACCGACAATCTGAATGTGACAGGCGAGAGCTTCGACTATGGGCCGTGGCGGTTCTTGCCCTGGCTCGATCCGGGCTTCACCGCCGCCTATTTCGACACGACCGGCCTCTACAGCTTCGGGCGGCAGGCCGATGCGGTGTTCTGGGCCCTGCGCCAGTTGGCGGCGACGCTGCGCCCGTTGGCCGAGGAGGCGGCGCTGGTCGAGGCGCTGAACGCTTTCGGGCCAGCCTGGGCGAGCGAGAGCCGGGCGGCGATCCGCCAACGTCTGGGCGTGGCCGATGTGGGCGAGGCGGCGGGCCAGGCGCTGGTCGATTCAACCTTAGCCCTGTTGTCCCAGGGCGGCGAAGCGCTGGGCTTTGAGGGCCTGTTCTTTGACTGGTTCGGCGGCGAGGCGTCAGAGGCCCGCGCCAGGACCAGCCCCCGCGCCGGCGTCTATGCGGGCGACGCCTTCGACGCTTTCCGCGCCGCCCTGTTGGCCCACGCGCCGGACCGCCCCGAACGGCTGGATCACCCGGCCTTCGCCGCCGGTCAGCCCCAGACGATGCTGATCGACGAAGTCGAAGCGATCTGGAGCCGGATCGCCGAAGACGACGACTGGTCGGCGTTGGAGGCCAAGGTCGCCGCCGTGCGGGCGCTGGGCGAGGCGCGCGCCGGATAAAGAAAAAGGCCGGCGCTTTCGCACCGGCCTTTGACTTGCTGGTTCAGCGACCGACTTAGTCGGCGGCGGTCAGCGAAACGGCGGATTCCTTGCCGCTGCGCGCATCACGCTCGATCTCGTAGTTGATCGTCTGACCTTCGTTCAGCGAACCCAGGGTCGAACGCTCAACGGCGGTGGCGTGAACGAACACGTCCTTGCCGCCGTCAGCCGGGGCGATGAAGCCGTAACCCTTGACGGAATTGAACCACTTGACGGTGCCTTTAGCCATTTTCAGCCTCCTAATGGCGATGCAGGAAAACCCCTGCGGGCCGTCGAGTCTGACAATAATGGCTAGGTGACCTCGGTGCGCGAAGCAGGCGGGCAGCAGCGTTACGCACAGATATCGACGCCCCCCATATAGGCGATCTGGAGCCGGATGGCTAGCCGGAGACGTTCCGCGCGCAAATGGAGACCGACATCCGGCCGTCGCCTGTCGAGCCGTTGCTCTGTCTGACCCGTCCCGTAGTGGCCTGGGGATAGGCATCGACCGTTCGGACCGTCGCGGTTTTGCACCCGTCAACTGGGTGCAAAAGGTGCAAAAGGTGCAAAACCGGCGAGCCGACCTGGACCGTTGGAGCCTGCCCCCTGAACTGGATGCAACGCGTGCAACGGCGCGGCGCCGCCGCTCTGGCATGGTTTGCGCTGGACGATGTCAAAGACCTGCCGGAAGTCTAGGCGGCGTGACGGCGATGGGGACGTAGACGGCGATATTTCGCTTATGGCCCATAGACTCATGGCCTTGTCGGCGCGGGCAGCGGGGATGCGCGACAGGCTTCGCCGGGGTTCGCTCGGGATGACGGCGGGATCGAGAAAACCTGTCCTTTACGTCAACGTCAACTTCGGCTATCAACAGCGCATGACGGCCGACGATCTTCGCACCTATTCGATCCGCCAGCTGTGCCGTGAGTTCGGCGCGACGGCGCGCGCCTTGCGCTTCTATGAGGACAAGGGCCTGCTGGACCCGACCCGCAAGGGGCAAACGCGAGTCTATTCGTCCAAGGACCGGGCGCGGCTGAAGTTGATTTTGCGCGGCCGGCGCATCGGATTCACCCTGGCCGAGATCCAGGAGATGATCGATCTGTACGACCGCAAGGAGCACAATGTGCACCAGATGGCGGTCGCCCTGCCGCGTCACCGGGCCCGCGTCGAGGCCCTCAAGCAGCAGCTTGAGGACATCAAAGGCGCCATCGAAACCGCCGAAGAAGCCTGCGACTGGATGGAGCGGACCCTGGCGGAGCACCGTCCGGACCTGCTGCCCGGCGCCGAAGACTACGCCCGCCTCCTCAAGGAGCGGATGAACCCCGACAACCACAGACCCTTCCAGACGAGAGCCTGATCCCATGGCCTATAAAGCCCCTGTGCGCGACCTGACCTTCATCCTGTCGGAGGTGCTGGAGATTGACCGCTACGCCAACCAGGCCGGATTCGAGGACATTTCGTCCGACCTTGTCCAGCAGATCCTCGAAGAGGGCGCCAGGTTCGCCGAGGAAGTGATCGCGCCGATCAACCACTCGGGCGACCAGGAAGGCTGTCACTGGGCCGAGGGCGGCGTGGTCACTGGGCCCAAGGGCTGGAAGGAGGCCTATCAGGCCATGGTCGCGGCCGGATGGCCCGCCCTGTCGGCGGACCCGGCCTTCGGTGGTCAGGGCATGCCTTCCGTCGTCGGCATGGCCTTTGGTCAGTTCACCGCCGGGGCCTCGGCGGCTTTCTCAATGTATCCCGGCCTGACGGCGAGTGCCTATGCCGGCATCCACGCCAATGCTTCGGACGCGTTGAAGGCCAAGTACCTGCCCAAGCTGACCACCGGCGAGTGGGGCGGGACCATGAACCTGACCGAGCCGCAGTGCGGCACGGACCTCGGCATGGTGCGCACCAAGGCCGTGCCCCAGGGCGACGGCACCTACAAGATCAGCGGCCAGAAGATCTGGATATCGGCCGGCGAGCACGATTTCACCGACAACATCATCCACACCGTCCTGGCGCGCGTGGAAGGCGCGCCGGCGGGCATCAAGGGCCTGTCGTTGTTCCTGGTGCCCAAGTTCCTGGTCAATGAGGACGGCTCGCTGGGTGAGCGCAACGCCCTGATGTGCACCGGCCTGGAGCACAAGATGGGCATCCACGGCAACGCCACCGCCGTGATGCAGTACGACGGCGCGACCGGTTGGCTGATCGGCGAAGAAGGCCGGGGCATGAACAATATGTTCGTGGTCATGAACGAGGCCCGTCTGGGCACGGGCCTGCAGGGCCTGGCCATCGCCGCGGCCGCCTATCAAGCCGCGCTGGAGTTCGCCCGCGACCGTCTGCAGGGCCGCAGCCTGACCGGACCCAAGAACCCCGACGGCCCGGCCGACCCGATCATGGTCCACCCGGACGTGCGCCGGATGCTGCTGGAATCGAAAGCCTTCGTCGAAGGCGGCCAGGCCTTCATCCTGTGGACCGCGCTGCAAGCCGATCTGGAGAAGTCCGCCGACGAGGCCACGGCCCAGAAGGCCAAGGACTACATGGGTCTGATCACGCCCGTGCTGAAGGCCTATCTGACCGACAAGGGCTTCCATGTCGCGTCGCTGGGGATGCAGGTGCACGGCGGGTCGGGCTACACCGAGCACTTCCAGGCCAGCCAGTATCTGCGCGATGCGCGCATCACCATGATCTATGAGGGCACCAACGGCATCCAGGCGCTGGATCTGGTGGGCCGCAAACTGCCGGCCAACGGCGGCCGCGCCATCATGAGCTGGTTCGCCGACATCGACGCCTTCGTGGCCGAGCATCGCGGCAACGCCGCCACCGACCCCTTCATCGACGGTCTGGACAAGGCCAAGGGCGCCTTGCAGGAGGGCTCGATGTGGCTGATGCAAAACGGGATGCAGAACCCGGACAACGCCGGCGCCGCCTCGACCGACTATCTGCAGGTCTTCGGCCTGACCGCCCTGGCCTATATGTGGGCCCAGATGGCCGTGGTGGCCCAGAAGCAGATCGACGCCGGTTCGACCGACCCCTTCTATGCCACCAAGCTGCAGACCGGCCGCTATTTCGTCGAACGCATCCTGCCGGACGCCCGCGCCCACCTGAAGAAGCTCCAGTCCGGCGCCGAGGTGCTGATGCAGATGCCGGCGGAGGCGTTCTAGCGTTCTGTCTCCGCCCCATGACGAAGGAAATGGGGAGGTGGCGCGGCGCGGATATGCGCCGTGACGGAGGGGGCGGCGCAGACTTGTCACGTCGCCTAAAATAACCAGTCGGCGGAGGCGCCCCCTCCACCACTTCGTGGTCCCCCTCCCCATCGCGGGGCGATGGGGAGGAGAAACAGATGTCCCCCCTGAACGTCCCCGAACCCGACTTCATGGCCGAAGAAGAGGTCACCCTCTTCGCCGATTCCGTAGCCCGCTGGATCGACGACCATGCGCCGCCTGAGGCGGTGCAGAGCTGGATCGCCAATTCATCGGTCCCGCGCGAGCTGTGGAACCAGGCCGGCGAGGCGGGTCTGTTGAACCTGTCAGCGCCGGAGGAATACGGCGGGGTCGGCGGCGACTATCGCCATGAAGTCGTGCTGATGCAGCAGCTGGGCCTGAAGGGCGCGGACCACTTCGGCGTTTCGCTGCACAACGCCATCGTCGCCCCCTACATCTGGCACTACGGCGCTGAGGAACAGAAACAGCGCTGGCTGCCGCGCATGGCCACCGGCGAGCTGGTCGGGGCTATCGCCATGACCGAGCCGGGCGCGGGCTCGGACCTGCAAGGGGTCAAGACCACTGCCCGCAAGGACGGCAACGGCTATGTCGTCAACGGCTCCAAGACCTTCATCACCAACGGCCAGCTGGCCAATCTGATCATCGTCGTGGCCAAGACTGATCCGGCCGAAGGGGCCAAGGGCACCTCGCTGATTGTGGTCGAGACCGATGGCGCGGAGGGCTTTGAGCGCGGCCGCAACCTGCACAAGATCGGCATGGAGGGGAACGACACCTCCGAGCTGTTCTTCAATGACGTGCGCGTGTCCGCCGACAACGTCATCGGCGGCAATGAGGGCCTGGGCTTCGTCCAGCTGATGCAGCAGCTTCCTCAGGAGAGGCTGAACATCGCCGTCCAGGGCGTGGCCGCCGCCGAGCGCGGCCTGACCGAGACCCTGGCCTACGTCAAGGAACGCAAGGCCTTCGGTAAGCGGGTGCTCGACTTCCAGAACACCCAGTTCAAACTGGCCGAGGTCAAGACCAAGCTGACGGTGGCCAAGGTGTTCGTGAACCACTGCATCGGCCTGCACCTGAAGGGGCAGCTGGACGCCGCCACCGCCTCCATGGCCAAATACTGGGTCTCCGACATCCAGGGCGAGGTGCTCGACGAGATGCTCCAACTGCACGGCGGCTACGGCTATATGAACGAATACCCGATCGCCCAGCTCTACAAGGACGCCCGCGTCCAGCGCATCTACGGCGGCACGAACGAGATCATGAAGCTGCTCATCGCGCGGACGCTCTAGGGGCCTCGCCCCGGTCTGTGTTCACCGCTACCTTCAGGTCGTGAGAGCTGAAAAACCCTTGTCCAGGACCGTCCGCCGCAAGGCCTATGTCTACTGCGTCCATGACGGTCGGCTGCTGGTCTTCAGCCATCCAGACTTCCCGCCCTCCGAGGTCGGCATCCAGGTCCCCGGCGGCTCGATCCGCGACGGCGAGGATCCCGAGGTCGCCGCCCTGCGCGAACTGATCGAGGAAACCGGACGGGACAGCTTCCGTATCGTGCGGCTGGTCGGCCAGGCGACCTATGACATCAGCCCCTATCGGCCCGAGATCCAGGAACGCGTCTTCTTCCTGGCCCGCACGACCGACGAGTTGCCCGAACGCTGGACCGCCCATGAGCACCACGACGGCGAGGCGCCCCCGACGGCGCTGGCCTTCTTCTGGATTCCCCTCAGCGCCGCCCATGTGCTTCAGGCGGGCCAGGGCGCGCTGATCGGGGCGCTGGGCGACGAGGAGGCGAACGCAGCCTGATCGCCCATACTTGAAATTTTGTACGCATTTGCGTACATTCCAAACATGAACGCCATGTCCGCCACAGAGCTTCGCAAGAACCTGGCCGCCACGCTGGACCGGGTGACGGCGGATCACGACTACACCATCATCACCCGCGAAGGCGGCAAGCCGGCGGCGGTGCTGATGTCGCTGGAAGATTTCGCCTCGTGGCAGGAAACGGAATATCTGCTGCGTAGCCCGGCCAACGCTGAGCGTCTGCGCAAGTCGATTGCCGAGCTTGAGGCCGGCGGCGGGCAGGCCCGCGATCTGATCGAAGAATGAGCCTGTCCTTTCATGAGGACGCCTGGGACGACTATCTGCACTGGCAGACCACGGACAAGCGCGTCCTTAGGAGGATCAACGGGCTGATCAAGGAATTCAAGCGCGCGCCGTTCACGGGAATCGGCAAGCCGGAGCTTCTCAAAGGCGATTTCGCAGGTTGGTGGTCGCGGCGGATCACTCAGGAGCACCGACTGGTCTATCGGATGACCGATCGCGGCCTAGAGATCGCTCAGTGCCGCTACCATTATTGAACCCGTTGACGGGATATTAGGCGGCCTCTGGCATCCTCACCCTAACCAAGCTGCGCAAAGCAGTGACCACGGGGTGTCGCGAGTATGTCCGAAGCGCTCAGCCGCGAAGACGAGGCGTTTGTCGAAGCGCTGCTGCTGCGTGGCCAATCCCAGGCGGTGCGGTGCGCCATCGCGATCATCGGCGCCCTGGCGTTCGAACCTATCGTCGGAACCGTGATCGCGCTGAGCTGGCTGGCGCTGTTCCTCGGCATCCAGTTGCCCGAGGTGCTTGTGCGTCAGGGCGTGCGCCGGTTGAACGGCGGCAAGCCGCCGCTGTGGCTCAAGGTTGCCGGCGCGGGGTGCCTGTTTGCCTCGCACGCGGCCTATGGCTCCATCGCGCTGGCGCTGTGGGAGCATGGGCTGGGCGGCGGCGCCTGCGCCATGCTGGTTCTCGCTGGCGGCGCCGCCAACGCCGTGATGGCGCCGGCCGGGTCGCGCCTGGCGCTGATTTCGACCCTGTCGCCGATTGTCGCCTATTTCGTCGTAGCTCCCTGGCTGCTGGCCCGATCGGGGGCCAGCCCGGAGATGGCGCTGGCGCTGGGTCTGGCCTGCGCAATCTTCGGCGGCTTCGTTCTGGCGGCCTATAGCCAGTCCCAGCGGCTGGCTCGGTCCGAGCGGGCGGCGCAGCGCATTTCGGAGCGCCGCAGAGCCGAGCTGGAACAGGCGGGCGCGAGCAAATCGGCCTTTATGGCCGCCGTCGGACACGACCTGCGCACACCGCTGTCGGCGATCCTGACCGGGGCCTCCGAACTGGCGCGCACGGCCCGGGATGCCGGAGAGCGATCCCAGGCCAGCCTGATCATCGACGCTGGCGAGATGATGAACCGGCTGCTCGACGATCTGCTCGACCAGTCCCGCCTGGAGGCGGGCCGGATGGAGATCGAGCCGATCATATTCAACATCCGCGACCTGGTCGCCCGCACCTGCCGGTTCTGGCAAGGCCAGGCCCGCGCCAAGGGCGTTCGTCTGGTTGTCGAGGGCGGTCGGCTCCTGCCGAGCTGGGTCGAGGCCGATCCGGTGCGGGTGCGCCAGATCCTCAACAACTTGCTGTCCAACGCAGTCAAGTTTACGGCCGAAGGCGAGGTTCGCGTGCGCCTTAACGCCTGGCCGGCGGACGACGGCCGCTGCGCCCTGACCATCGAGGTCGCCGACACCGGCGAGGGCATGGACGCCGACCAGCAGAAGCGCCTGTTCACCGCCTTTGACCAGACCAGCTCGGGCGTCGCGCATCGCCACGGCGGCTCGGGTCTGGGAATGTGGATCAGCCGCGGCCTCGCCCAGCTGATGGGCGGTCGTCTGACGGTGCGCAGCGAAAAGGGGCTGGGCACGGCCTTCACCCTGGCCCTGATGATCGAGACCGCCGAGGCCCCGGTGCTGGCGCCAGCCCAGCCAGAAGTCGCCCGGGCCGGCGCCGGCTTCGCCCCCCTGCCGGCCATGCAGCCGGCCGAAGAGGTCGGCGCGGCGGAGATGGCTGAGCTCGGCGAGCCGCCGCAGCACAGCGCCGACGAAGAGCGTCCGCTGCGCGTTCTTGTCGTGGACGACCACGACATCAATCGACGCGCGGTTCAGTTGATCCTGGCGCCGCTCGGATGTGAGATCGCGCAGGCCGAGAACGGCTTGGTGGCGCTGGAGCTGGCCTCCACAGAAGCCTTCGACGTCATTTTCATGGATGTGCGAATGCCCGAGCTGGATGGCCGCGAGACGACCCGGCGTCTGCGCGCGCAAGCGGGGCCGAACCAGCACGTCCCGGTCATCGCCGTCACCGCCGATACGGCCCCGGACGACGTCAAGGCCTGCGCCAACGCCGGCATGACCTGGTTTGTCGGCAAGCCCCTTACGCCGGCGGCGCTACTGGGGGCGCTTCAGGGCGTGCTGTCGGGCGAGTCCCGTCTGGAGCACGCGGACGCCCGCGCGGCCTGATCCAGCGCCCGGCGCAGCCTGGCCAACAGGACCTGCGGCTCGCGCAGCTCGCACTCCCAAATCACGATCGAGCGCCAGCCCAACTTCGCCAATGCCGAGACCGCGCGGGCATCCCGGTCCCGATTGCGGATGATCTTTGCAGCCCAATAGTCGGCATTGGCTTTGGGCTTGCGCGCGCCGCGGACGCAGTCGTGGCCGTGCCAGAAGCAGCCATGCACAAAGATCGCCGCGCGTCGGCTCGCCAGCGACAGGTCGGGTCGCCCCGGTAAATCCGCGCGGTGAAGCCGATAGCGGTAGCCCGCGCCCCAGAGCAGGCGTCGGACCGCTATCTCCGGACCGGTGTTGCGCGCCTTGACGCGGCGCATGACCGCCGAGCGCTGCTCAGGCGTGAAGACGTCGCTCACGCGCCCGCCTGCATCGGCCGGCCTAGAGGTGTTCCAGCATGAACTCGGCCGACGACACGCGGAACTCGCCGCCCTCTTCGACATTGAGGGATTCCACCACGCCGTCCCGGACGATCATCGAATACCGCTGCGACCGCCCGCCCATGCCGAACTTCGAGGCGTCCAGCTCCAGGCCAAGCGCCTTGGTGAAATCGCCGTTGCCGTCGGCCAGCATGATGACTTCGCCGGTGATGTCCTGGTCGGCCGCCCAGGCGCCCATGACGAAGGCGTCATTGACCGAAATGCAGGCGATCTGATCGACGCCCTTGTCCCGCAGAGCGCCGGCGCGGTCACGGAAACCAGGCAGGTGGCGGGCCGAACAGGTCGGGGTAAAGGCGCCCGGCACCGCGAACAGGGCCGTAGTCTTGCCGGCGAACAGAGCGTCGGTCTGAACCGCCTCGGGTCCGTCCGCGCCCATGGTCATGAGGGTCGCCGAGGGGATCTTGTCGCCTACCTTGATGGTCATGCCGCTCTCCGAGAAATGTCTGGCCCGGACATAGGCGCCGCGCACGCGGAATCCAAGACGCTTGAAGCCAGGCCGGCGGATCGCCATCATTCAGGCGTGACCCAGTCCTCCAGTCTTGCCGGGCGCTTGCTCCTGGCCATGCCGAGCATCGGCGACCCGCGCTTTGAACAGGCCGTGATCCTGGTCTGCGCCCATGACGCCAACCACGCGATGGGGATCCGGCTCAATGCGCCCAACGAAGAGCTGCAGCTGGGCGCCCTGTTTGACAAGCTGGAGATCGGCGCGTCGCCGCTCAATCCGGATCAGCCCGTGCTGGTCGGCGGTCCGGTGGAAACCGAACGCGGCTTCGTGCTGCACACCGACGACTGTTTTGACCAGGCGTCCTCCCTGGCGATCAACGGCGGTCTGGCCGTCACCGCCACCCGGGAGGTCCTTCTGGCGATGACGGATCGCAGCTCGACGCCGCGCCGGTCGGTGCTGGCGCTGGGCTACGCCGGTTGGGGGGAGGGCCAGTTGGAAACCGAACTGGTCGAGAATGTCTGGCTGGCCGGCGAGCCGGACGACGACATTCTGTTCGGCGACGATCACGATACGAAATGGGCCCGCGCCATGGCCCGGATCGGTGTCGATGTCGCGCATCTGTCGGGCGATGTCGGGCGCGCCTGACGGGTTCGCCGCCGATCCGCCATGAAGCTTGCGGCGATTTAATCCACCTGTCTCGCTTGTAACTGGAGCCGCACGCCGGCTGCACCCATCCCTGTCGCCGACAGGGAGAGCCTTATGCATATTCGACTTATGGTCACTGCGGCCGGCGCCGCGCTCGCCGTGGCGTCCAGCCCGGCGCTGGCGCAGGACGCCGCCATCCAGCCTCCGGCGGACACGCCGAGCACCGCCCCGGGCGAAGGCGTCACCGTGTTCGAGGCGGCCTATTTCGCAGGCGTCCAGCTGAATTCGGCGATGGACATGATCGAGCGGGTGCCCGGCTTCTCGTTTGATGACGGCGACAATGTCAGGGGGCTGGGCGGCACGGCGGCCAATGTTCTGATCGATGGACGCCGCCCGGCGTCCAAGTCCGATCCGATGCAGGACACGCTGCGGCGCATTCCGGCCAGCCAGGTGCTGCGGCTGGAGCTGATCCGCGGCGGTGCGCCCGGAATCGACATGCAGGGCCAGCCTGTTGTGGTGAATGTGGTGCGTGTGCCCGGCGCCGGCGGCAATACGACCCTGGCCGTCGCCTCTGGCTGGTACCAGGATGGCCGCACGACCCCCGCCATGCGCTTTGAAGGCGCCCGCCCACTGTCAGGCGATCGCCGCTTCGAATGGTCGAGCCTGATCTACAGCTTTCTCGACGATGGGGCCGGCGAAGGTCCCCGCCTGCGCTACGATGCGGGCGGCGCCCTGGTCCGAGACGCCTATTCCGATGAGACGGCCGGCGGTCGCGGCGGCACCTTTTCCGTCGGCTGGCAGCAGAACCTCGGCGGTGGGCGGCTGGCGCTCAACAGCCGTGTCCAGCTGGAGGATTTTCAGTCGTCGCTCGAAGATGCGGTGTTCTCGCCGACCCCGGGCGTGCTGCTGGTCAACGACGACTATTCGCAGGTCAATGGTGAGATCGGCGTCAACTGGCAACGTCCCTTCGGCGAGCGTTGGCGGCTCGAAGCGATCGGCATTCAACGTCTGCGCGGATCCGATTTCGCCACGGACTTCACCAACGGCCTCGACGATGGCCGGTTCACCGAAGACGCCACCTCGGGTGAATCGATCGGTCGGCTGACCCTGCGCCATACGCGCACCCCGACCTGGTCGCTTGAGGCCGGCGGCGAGGTCGCCTTCAACTTCCTGGAAAGCGCCACCACCTACGCCGAGAACGGCGTGCCGATCATCCTGCCGGACTCCGATGTTCGCGTTGAGGAGTTGCGCGGCGAGGTCTTCGGCTCCTCGACCTGGCGGGCCAGCCCGCGGTTCACCCTGGAGCTGGGCCTGCGGGCCGAGGTCTCGACCATCACCCAGACCGGCTCGACCGATCTGGAGCGGTCCTTCTTCTATCCCAAACCCCGCGCCCTGCTGACCTGGACGCCGAGCGAGAACAACCAGTTCCGCCTGAGGCTCGAACGGGAGGTCGGCCAGCTGGATTTTGGCGAGTTCGTCTCTTCGGCGGCCTTTTCGACCGGCGTCATCACCGCCGGCAACGCGGAGCTGGAGCCCGAGAAGACATGGGTGGCCGAACTGGCCTGGGAGCGCGGCTTCTGGGATGGAGGGTCGCTGGTCCTCACGCTCGTCCACGAGGAGATCACGGACGCCTCGGACAGGGTTCCGATCTACGCGCCGAGCGGCGCCTTCGATGCGCCCGGCAATATCGGCGACGGGACCTCTGACAGTTTCGAGATCAACCTGACCCTGCCCCTGACGCGTCTGGGCGTCCCCGGCGCCCGGATTCGCGCTGAACTGGAATGGTTGGTCTCAGAGGTGCGCGACCCGACGACGGGCGAACTGCGCCGCGTTTCGGGTCAGGAACCGTTCGAGGGCGAGCTCAACTTCACCCAGGATCTGCCGCAATGGAACCTTCAGTGGGGAGGCAACGCCTACCTCGGCTTCACCGAGACCCACTACCGCTTCGACACGGTCGAGACGGTCGAACTGGAGCCGTGGTTCAACCTCTTCGCGGAATGGCGCTATCGGCCCGACCTGTCGCTTCGGGTGGAGCTGCAGAACCTGTCGGGCCGCAACTTCATTCGCGAGCGAGAGGTCTATGCGGGTCCGCGCGACGTCAATCCGGTCGCCTTCCGCGAAGTTCGCGATCTCAACTTTGACCCGTTCATCTATGTCCGGGTCCGGCGGACCTGGGGCTAGGGCGTCCCCCACTGCCGCAGCAGGACGCCGATGGACTTGTCCAGCAGCAGGCGGGTCTCGCCGGCGGGCGTGCCGGCGCGGACCCGCTCCAGGTCAAAGAGCAGTTCGCGCTGATCGTCGCGCTGAACCAGGCTCTGCACCCAACCGACCGCCGCCAGCCGCTCGCCGGCGGTCACGGGTGTGACCTGATGCAGCCGACCGGTGGCGTAGAGCACCGCATCACCCGCTTGGGGCCGATGCTCGCGTTCGCCGTCCAGCCCGTCGAGCAGCAGGGCGCCGCCTTCGTAGGTTTCGGGGTCCGACAGGAACAGGGTGAAGCTGAGATCGGTCCTCAACCGCCCGCCGTCCTCGGCCGCCATGAAGGCGTCGTCTGTGTGTAGTCCATAGGCGTCGCCCGGGCCGTACTTCGAGAACAGGATGCGCGACCAGACCGCCGGGCGGGCGTAGGCGGTAAACACGGGATGACGCAGCAGCGCCTCGCGCACAAAGCGGCGCAGCGGCTCCATGCCGGGGTCGGCCCCGACCGCCTGCTGATTGGACTTGACCTTGCGCGCGACCGGCCCGGCGGTGGCCTTGCCGTCCTGGAACGGAATGACGGCCAAGGTCTCGCGAACCCGCTGGACGTCCTCCGGCGGCAGCACCTGGGTGAGCGTCAACATGGCTTGCGGGTTCACCTTCCTGCGACGAGGCGCCGTACGCGCGTCTCAAACCGACGTAGAGACACTGCGAAGCACTTGCAATAAGCCGCCATCAGGATAGGGTCTCCCTCAATTTTTAGGAGACCCCCCCCATGGCCTTTCGTCCCAAGCTCTGGATCACCCTGGGCGCCGCTCTTGCGCTGACCGCCGCCTGTTCCGAACAGGGCGCGCCCGGTGGCGAGGCCGGCTCGGGCGAAGGCGGCGCAACCGCCTCTGGTGAAGGCGAGGGCGAAGGCGCCGGATCCGCCGGCGTGGGCGAGGCCGGGGCCGCCGCAGGCTATGCCGGGGTGCCCGAAGAGAGCCTGCTGGCCCTGCGCATCGCTCATCTGAAGGGCTTCTTCCTGGTCGCCCAGCGAGCCCAGGCGGTCGAGGGTGACGCCGCCGCCGCCGCCCTGGCCGGTCAGGGCCTGGCCGAGGTCTATGACCCTTCGGTGGCGGCTTTCGCGACCGCCGGCCTTGACGCCGAGCTGCTGCGCCGCGCCGCCCAGTCGGGTTCGGCGGCCGATCTGGCCGCCGCCGTCACCGCCCTGAACACGGCGCAGACAGCGGCCGGCGGCGACGCGGGGACCGTCGTGGGGGCCCTGGCCGACATCTCGGCGGGCATTTATCGCGAAGTTGGGGTCGATGGCGCGGTCGATCCGGTTGAATACCAGCACGCGCTAGGAGCGGCCATGGCCGCCCGCGCCACGGCCGAGGCCGGCGGTCTGCCGGCCCAGGCTGTCTCGGATGTCGAGGCCCTGGTCGGGATGTGGCGCGGCGTCACCGCGCCGGAAGCGGTTTCCGACCTGACGCCCGCAGGTCAGGTCCAGGCTCAGGCCTCGCGCATCCGCTTGGCCGCCGGGGCCTAGGCCTCGGCTGTACAGACCACCTGATTTCGCCCCTCGCTGTCGGCGGGGGCGAAGTCAAAGGCCAGTTCCACCGTCTGGTCTTCGGAGTTGACCCGCCCGCGCGTCACTCTGCGAACCTCGCCGCTGATCACGACCAGGTCGCCCTCGACCTGGAGGTGGCGGGCGGCATTGACGCTGAGCGTGCCTTCCTTACGGCCCTCCCCCTTGATGACCAGGGTGTAGCGGTCGGTGTTGACCCCCATCGTGCCGTAGGGCGTGTCCAGGTCACGGTTCGGCCCGATCAGGGTGCAGACGTAGTCGCGCTGGGGCAGGCGGTTGCGCCCGGCCATGCTGTCCACCAGTTCGGTCGCGGCCCCGGCCGAGGCGCGCGCGTCACCGTCCGATCCGGGCCGCTCGTTTCCAAGGCCAGGCATCTCGCAGCCGGCCAGCGCCACCAGGCATCCGCCGACGATCAGGGCTCGTTTCATGATCTGCCTCCCGATCCAACGTTAGCGCCCCGTTGGCGGCTCGCAACCTTGATTTCCGGACCGCTTTGGACCATAAGCCCCGGCTTCCGGCGCAAGTGAACCCTCGCGCCTCCCTCGACACGACCCCATCTCCTGGATTCCGGGATGCTGGCTGAGGTCGAGGAGGACCCCCCGTCGACGCGAACGTCCACGGGGGCTGAGGGCGTTTGCACCAACTGGAGAAGATATGTTCGAGGCTCTGAACGAGCGGCTGTCAGGCGTCTTTGACCGGATCACCGGTCGCGGTGTGCTGACTGAAGGCGATGTCGATGCGGCGATGCGCGAGGTGCGCGTGGCCCTGCTCGAGGCCGACGTCGCCCTGCCGGTGGTCAAGGACTTCATCGCCAAGGCCCGCGAGAAGGCCACCGGCGAAGAGGTGATCCGCTCGGTCAAGCCGGCCGATCAGGTCATCAAGATCGTCCACGACGGTCTGATCGAGACCCTGGGCGGCGACACGCCCGAGGCGCTGAACCTGAACGCCACCCCGCCGGTGGTCATTCTGATGGCCGGCCTGCAGGGCTCGGGCAAGACCACGACCTCGGCCAAGCTGGCTCGGCGCCTCAGCAAGATCGAGCGCAAGAAGGTCTTGATGGCCTCGCTCGACACGCGCCGTCCGGCCGCCATGGAGCAGCTGGCGACGCTGGGCAAACAGGTCGAGGTCGAGACCCTGCCGATCGTGGCGGGTCAGTCCGCCGTCGAGATCGCCAAGCGGGCGATGCAATCGGCCAAGCTTCAGGGCTTCGACGTCCTGATCCTGGACACCGCCGGCCGCACCACCCTGGACGAGGCCCTGATGGCCGAGGCGGCCGAGATCGCCGCCGTCTCCAGGCCGACCGAGACCCTGCTGGTCGCCGACAGCCTGACCGGTCAGGACGCGGTGCGCACCGCCCAGGCCTTCCATGAACGCCTGCCCCTGACCGGCCTGATCCTGACCCGCGCCGACGGCGACGGGCGCGGCGGCGCCATCCTGTCGATGCGGGCGGTCACCGGCCTGCCGGTCAAGTTCCTCGGCTCGGGCGAGGGCGTCGAGGCCATCGACGCCTTTGACGCTCGCCGCGTCGCCGGCCGCATCCTCGGTCAGGGTGATATCGTCGCCCTGGTCGAAAAGGCCGCCCAGGACCTGGACACGGCCAAGGCCGAAAAGGCCGCGCGCAAGCTGGCCCAGGGCAAATTCGACCTGGACGACCTGGCCAATCAGCTGATCCAGATGCGCAAGATGGGCGGTATCGAAGGCATCATGGGCCTGCTTCCCGGCGTGGCCAAGATGAAGGGCCAGATGGCCCAGGCCGGCATCGACGACCGCATGATCGGCCGCCAGCAGGCCATCCTCTCGTCCATGACCAAGGCCGAACGGAAAAAGCCGGACCTGCTCAACGCTTCGCGCAAGCGCCGCATCGCCACGGGTTCGGGCGTCGATGTCGCCGACATCAATCGTCTGCTCAAACAGCACCGTCAGATGGCCGATACGGTCAAGGCCATGAGCAAGAACGGCGGCAAGGGTTTCGGCCAGATGGCCAAGATGCTCACCGGCGGCGCCATGGGCGGCCCCGACATGAACGGTCTCAAGGCGCTCGGCGGCGGCAAGATGCCTGAACCGACCGAAGCCGAACTCAAAGCCCTCCAGGACCGCATGGCGGGTCTGGGCGGCGGACAACTCCCCGGCGGCCTTCCCGGCCTGCCCGGTTTCCCTCCCAAGAAGAACTAACCCTCAAGGACCCCTGAAATGCTCAAGATTCGTCTCGCCCGCGGCGGCGCCAAGAAGCGCCCCTACTATCACATCGTCATCGCCGACAGCCGCTCGCCCCGCGACGGTCGCTTCCTGGAGAAGGTCGGTTCCTACAACCCGATGCTGCCGCGCGACGGCGAGCAGAAGCGCGTCGCGCTGAATGTCGAGCGCATCCAGCACTGGCTGTCCAAGGGCGCCCAGCCGACCGATCGCGTCGCCCGCTTCCTGAGCCAGGACGAGACCCTGGGCGCTACGGTCAAGTGGCAGGCCTCCAACAACCCCAACAAGGCCAAGCCGGGCAAGAAGGCCGAAGAGCGCGCCGCCGAGCGCGCCCAGCGCGAAGCCGACCGCGCTGAGGCCGAAGCCGCCGCCAAGGAAGAAGCCAAGAACGCCCCCGCTCCGGTCGAGGAAGAGGCCCCCGCCGCCGAAGAAGCCGCTCCGGTCGAGGCCGTGGCCGAAGAAGCCCCGGCGGAAGTCGCTGCTGAAGAAGCGCCGGCCGCTGAAGAGGCCCCGGCTGCCGAAGCCGCTGCTGAAGAAGAGAAGGCCGAAGGCTGATCTTCGTCCGCTCATCCCGGCGAAGGCCGGGATCCAGATGACAGAGCGCCGCGCCCGGCCTATGCGAGCGCGGCGCTCTTCATTTGTGGAGGGCGTCTTATGATCTGGGCCCCGGCCTTCGCCGGGGTGAGCGGTGTGTGGTGACAGAGAATCTCATCCTGGTCGGACAAGTCGGCGGCGCCTTCGGCGTGCGCGGCGAGGTCAAGATCACGGCCTTCACCGCCGAGCCGTTGGCGCTGACGGCCTATTCGCCGCTGCTCAAGGCAGACGGCTCGGTCGCCCTGACCCTGACCGGGGCCCGCCCCGACAAGAAGGGCGTCGTCGCCCGCGCCAAGGAGATCGCCACCAAGGAACAGGCCGATGCGATGCGCGGTCTCAAACTCTTTGTCCCGCGTGAGCGTCTGCCCGAGCCGGGTGAGGACGAATTCTATCTGACCGACCTGGTGAACCTTCAGGTCCGCGACGCCTCCGGCGACGTGCTGGGCAAAGTGAAGTCCGTCCAGAACTTCGGCGCCGGCGACATCCTTGAGATCGCCCCGGCCCAGGGCGGCCAGACCTGGTACCTGCCCTTCACCAAGGCAGCGGCGCCCGAGCTCCACATCGCCCAGGGCTGGCTCCTGGCTGTCCCACCCGCCGAGGACGACACGCCGGTCGATTAACTCCGGGCCAGCGAAATCCCCTTGGTCACGATGATCTCGGCCAGCCGGGCGCCGGGAATGAACAGGGTTGCGGCCTCGACGCTGGCGTCAATCAGAAAGGCCGGGTCCATGACCTTGCCCAGATAGGTTTCAAAGGTCGATCCGCCGACCTTGATGTCGCCGGTCAGACCATCGAACTCGACCACCGCCTCCTTGCCCTGACGGCGATAGCGGAAGGCGTAGATCGGCCGGTAGTACAGCTCCACCGCCTCCACCCGGATCTTTTCGTCCAGCACCCGGTCCGCTTCGATGCGGGTGATCACGCCCGACAGAGCGTCGCGGATCAACTCGGGCGCCTTGGCCACCGGCGGGACCACGATGGTCCCCTCGCCGGCCGCCGCCGCCAACCCTTCGGGGGCCACAGACACGCCCTCGAACTGCAGATACCTGGCCAGGGCCGCGTCCGGTTGACGGCTCAGGGCGTCGTACAGGCTTTCCTTGCGCACCGCCTCGCGGCAGGTCTCCAGCCCCTCGAAGGCGATCTCGCCATCCACCGCCGACAGGGTCTGGCCATAGGCCGCCACCGTCTCGACCACGGACGGCACCTTCACCGCATAGCGCCGCGTGCGCTCATACAGATAGTCGGCCGTACAGATCAGCCGCCAGAACGGCTGCAGCCGCCGCTCGCGGTAAACCAGCTCGAACTCGTCTTCCTTGGGTTTGCTGAGAAACCCGGCGACCTTGGCCATCGTCCCGAAGGCGTCGATCCGCTTGGTCGCGGCCCGCCCCTCGGCGTGGTCCATGGTGAACCGGTCCGTCAGGATCAGAAACCGCTCATCGGCCAGTTCGACGTTCATAAGGACGCCCCATGCAGCTTCGGCCCGTTCACTCTGCGGCCACTCGGCCCTGCAGGACAAGCCCCGAGCGCGCGCGCCATCGCCTCGAGGCCGCCCTCGGGTCCGCCAGGCCCGATTCGGACAAGCTTCGGTGGCTCTGGTCAGGGGCGCGCCAGGGCAAGGCCGGTTCGCGCCTCGATGGTCGGTCTTGGTCTGGATGGGGCTATTCGGCGACCGGCGCCTGGCGACCCGGCATCACGCCCGACGTCGCCCATTCCGCTTCTATGGGTCCGGGGACCTGATCCTTCAGCCAGCACACCGCCGTCTCGGCCTGGACCCCGGCCTGAACCCAGGTGAAGGCCAGACAGGCTTCATCCGCCGCGCACAGAGCCTGGCACGCCTCGGCGTCGGCCACGTCATGCACATTGCGCATATCGCCCGAGGGCCGGTCGAATCCGACCTCCAGCTCGCCCAGGGTCGTCTCGGGCGCCGGCGGCGCTTCAGCCTCGTCCGCGCGTCCGCAGGCCGCCAGCCCGATCAGCGCTGCGCCGACGACCCATACTGCCCACTTGTGCATGGTCTCATCCTCTCAAATGATCGCGCCGACACTACGGGATACGGGCGTTCCATGAAAACCCGGGCACGGCCCTTGCGTGTCCCATCGGCCACACCATCTCAGCCGTTGGGGACGGCGCGTCGCTTGCATGAGGACGCAGGACCGGCCCATCCGCTTTCTAAAAGGGATACGCCTTGAATCTCGACCAATATTCCGACCGGGCCAAATCCGCCGTCCAGGCGGCCCAGTCCCTGGCCCTGGCCCGCCGCCATCAGCAGTTCGCGCCCGAGCATCTTCTGAAGGTGCTGCTGGAGGAACGCGACGGCCTGGCCCGTAACCTGATCACCTCGGCCGGCGGCGACGCCAAACGCGCCCAGGCCGATATCGAAACGGCGCTTTCCAAACGCGCCCAGGTCGAGGGCGGCTCGGGCCAGCTCTATCTGGACGGCGACACCGCCCGCGTCTTCGCCGCCGCCGAACAGGCCGCAAAAAAGGCCGGCGATCAGTTCGTCACCACCGAACGCATTCTCCAGGCCCTGGCCAAGGAGGGTGGCGTGGCCAAGACCGTGCTGGCCGCCTCGGGCGTGACGCCGGACAAGCTGGACGCCGCCGTCAATGAACTGCGCAAGGGCAAGACCGCCGACTCCGCCGGGGCCGAAGACGCCTATGACGCCCTGAAACGCTATGCCCGCGACCTGACCCTGGCCGCCGCCGATGGCAAGATCGATCCGGTCATCGGCCGCGACGAAGAGATCCGCCGCACCATCCAGGTCCTGGCCCGGCGCACCAAGAACAACCCGGTCCTGATCGGCGAGCCCGGCGTCGGCAAGACCGCCATCGTCGAGGGCCTGGCCCTGCGCATCGTCAACGGCGACGTGCCAGAATCCCTGCGCGACAAGAAGGTCATGGCGCTGGACATGGGGGCCCTGATCGCCGGGGCGAAATATCGCGGCGAGTTCGAAGAACGCCTCAAGGCCGTGCTGAACGAGGTCGCCGCCGCCGAGGGCCAGTTGATCCTCTTCATCGACGAGATGCACACCCTGGTCGGGGCCGGCAAGACCGACGGCGCCATGGACGCCTCCAACCTCCTGAAGCCCGCCCTGGCGCGCGGCGAGCTGCACTGCGTCGGCGCCACCACGCTGGATGAATACCGCAAGCACGTCGAGAAGGACGCCGCCCTGGCCCGCCGCTTCCAGCCGGTCATGGTCGCCGAGCCGACGGTGGAGGACACCATCTCCATCCTGCGCGGCCTCAAGGAAAAATACGAGGTCCACCACGGCGTGCGCATTTCCGACAGCGCCATCGTCGCCGCCGCCACCTTGTCGAACCGCTACATCACCGACCGCTTCCTGCCGGACAAGGCCATCGATCTGGTCGATGAGGCCGCCAGCCGGGTGCGCATGGCCGTGGATTCCAAGCCCGAGGCCCTGGATGAAATCGACCGCCGCCTGGTCCAGCTGAAGATCGAGCGCGAGGCCCTGAAAAAGGAATCCGACAGCGCCAGCCAGCAGCGTCTAGAGAAGCTCGAAGACGAGATCGCCGACCTCGAAGGCCAGTCCGACGACCTGACCGCCCGCTGGAAATCCGAAAAGGACAAGGTCGCCGGCGGCGCCCAGCTGCGTGAAACGCTGGATCGTCTGCGCGCCGAACTGGCCCAGGCCCAGCGCGACGGCGACCTGGGGCGTGCGTCCGAGATCGCCTATGGCCAGATCCCCGACATCGAGCGCCGTCTGAACGAAGAAGACAGCGCCGCCGACGCCGCCTCGCCCCTGACGCCCGAGGTGGTCGACGCCGAACAGATCGCCGCCGTCGTCGCCCGCTGGACCGGGGTGCCGGTCGAAAAGATGCTGGAAGGCGAGCGCGAGAAACTGCTGGAAATGGAAACCCAGCTGATCCGCCGCGTGGTCGGCCAGGACGACGCCCTCACCGCCGTCTCCGACGCCGTGCGCCGCGCCCGCGCCGGCCTGAACGATCCCAACCGCCCGCTTGGCTCCTTCCTGTTCCTGGGACCGACGGGCGTGGGCAAGACCGAACTGACCAAGGCCCTGGCCGAGTTCCTGTTCGACGACGAGGCCGCGGTCACCCGCATCGATATGTCGGAATATATGGAGAAACACTCCGTCAGCCGCCTGATCGGCGCCCCTCCGGGCTATGTCGGCTATGACGAGGGCGGGGTGCTGACCGAGGCGGTCCGGCGCCGCCCCTATCAGGTCGTGCTGTTCGACGAGGTCGAAAAGGCCCACCCGGACGTCTTCAACGTCCTCTTGCAGGTGCTCGACGACGGCCGCCTGACCGACAGCCAGGGCCGCACCATCGACTTCAAGAACACCCTGATCATCCTGACCTCCAATCTCGGCTCGGCCGCCCTGGCCGATCAGCCCGAGGGCGAAGACGTCGAAGCCGTGCGCCCCATCGTCATGGAGGCCGTGCGCGCCCACTTCCGGCCCGAGTTCCTGAACCGCATCGACGAGATCATCCTGTTCCGCCGCTTGGGGCGCGAGCAGATGGGCGGCATCGTCAAGATCCAGCTGGCGCGATTCGAAAAGCTCCTCGCCGACCGCCGCCTGACCCTGGCCCTCGACGACAGCGCCCGCGCCTGGCTCGCCGACAAAGGCTACGACCCCATGTACGGCGCAAGGCCGCTCAAGCGTGTGATCCAGAAGGAGCTTGTGGACCCGATCGCGCGGAAGCTGCTGGCCGGCGAGATCGCCGACGGAAGTGTGATCAGCGTCTCAGCCGGCGAGGACGGGCTGGAGATCGGGAAGGCTCAGGTTCACTAGGGACTTCGTCTGATTGTTATCTCGACGGGCGCCCGGCGGAGAGGCAGGACGAAAAACGCGGCCACATCGCGCCACGAAAGTCTGTTCGACCAACCGCCGAAAATGTATCTGCGTAGAGTGGGCAACAAGCGGAGATTTAGCTGTCTGGCCGAGCAATTCTGCCAGCAGCGGAAATAATGATCGCCTCCGCATTATCTGAAAAAGCTTGCGCTGATTTAGCAAGCAAGTCCAACTCGTGCAATATATCCTTGGAACGATTTTCTGAATCGGCACTCAAAATAGTCTTTAATCTTTCCAATATTTCTTTCTGCTCCCTCTCATAAACTTCCGAAACTTGAGAAATATCGGCGACATATACTTCACAAAGTGCAGATATTTGCCTCACCCGTCCAATGATGTATGGTGAATCGGAGAATTCTATCTCGCTCGGCTTGCCGGCTTCGATGGCCGTCTGCCATCTCATGTTTGAGATGAGATAGGCGTGAAGAAATTCGCCAATCGCTAGAAGCAATTCTTCCGCCTTAGCCAGACTCTGGCGCCGTTTGTCACGACGTTCTTGTCGCTGTTCCAATCGCGACTGGTAGAAGGCACCACCGATCAGGCCAAGAAGCCCCCCCGCAAGCGTCGCCACTATGTTCGCAATGTTGTCCGCGTCCATTAAATGGCCCCTACATGCGCTTTAGACGGGAATAAATCGAGACAGTCGTCGCGTCATTTCTCGCAGAATATCAGCACTTTCATCCTGATCCGGGAGCGTGACCATTAGGCTAGTGGCCGCTTCTGCGGCATCCGAAAGCTCTTCGGCGGTTTCAGCGCTTGCCGCCCTATCAACAACGTCCTCTGCTAACCTACGGATATCTTCCGCTATCGATAGGGACCCAAGCTCGTCCTTAAATCGTCGCGCTTCGGTAGTGCGCATGAGTGATGTAAACAAGAACTTACAATCGCAAACTGGATTATGACATTTTGGACACCCATCGTTGAATATGTCCGCAATGGCGCCATCTATACTTCGATCAGAATTATCAATATCCCAGCAAGTTAATAGCCATGCGGTTAGATCAGCAATCTCCTCCGAAAGATTGTTCGTTCCAATCCGTTTGTCTTGACGCCACTCGCAATATGCACTGAAAATCTCTCCGCATTCCTCCAGCAATTTTGCAACAATTAAGGTATCGTTTCCTCTGTGAAGAAGCGTTGCATTTCCAGGGTAAACATCTGAGAGCGTTCGGATCATAAATGAGAAGCTTATGGGTTCCGCTATACGCCCGGGAACGTAACCAAAGCCAACCACCGCGCTTTTCTTGATCGCCAGCTCAGCCGCAACCTCCTTCGCGCTTCCCGTCAAGCCACGTTCCGTGATGAACCGCCGGCCCTGCTTTTCGCAATTGCACGGCACCTTGACGCAGTGAGGGCAAACTCCTGGAAATCGGTCTAGCAAAACTCGTTCAAGGCTTAGGTCTAGTCGTTTTGTCAGAGCGATGATCCAGCTGAGGGCCTTGACGACCCCGCGATCGATTTCGGGAAGATAGCCCGGGCGCTTTACGGACGTGTCCTTTCGGATCACGAGCCTCCCGATCTCGCTGCACCACGAGTACACGTGGAGCATCATGGTCTCGTCGCTAACTGCTTGGTTCCGATAAATTCCGAACAGATGATTCTGCCAGTGCTCGATTGGAGGTTCGTTGGACCGGAACTGGTGCATAGCTAAAGGTGTGTGGCAGAACAGAGTTTGATGCAAGTCGGGCCTATTGCCGATGCATCAGGAAATGTCGTGGTTTCGCTCACCTCTTGAAAGCAGGGCGACAGTGACAGACGCTATTTTCCCCTTTCCCTACACCACCCCTTGCTATCCAGGCGCGCAACGCGCAGCGCTGAGAGCCGGGGTGCCCACTCCCTCTCCTTTTGTCATCCCGGCCAAGCCCGAAGGGCGCGAGCCGGGACAAACGCGCGGCTCGCTGTGCGGTGTGACCCCTCACGCCGACCTGACGGCTGAAGTTCGAGGGGCGTCCAATCCTTGTCCCGGATAAGCGCTGCGCGCTTTCCGGGATGACAAATGTTGGGGGCGTTCCGTCCCGGCTTTCTCCGTCGCTAACCCCAATATCCCTTTCCCCCTTTCCATCCCCGCCAGGCCCGATGGGCGCGAGCCGGGAAAACCCACCCCCCGGCGCCGTTCTTCATCCCCGCCCTCTGCGGTCCGGTTAGAGTGGTCGGCAAGTCGCGGCTGTCTCGCCGCCCGCCTTGAGGTCTTTGACATCGCCAGCCCGGCGCGTCGCGCCCAGCGACCCGTCATGAAACCCCGTCCTGATTTCGCATAATCCGGCCAGATAGACACGCCGCTGGGCGCGAAGTCTCTGAAAACAAAGAACAGCGGATGTCGATGGTGTCTGTCTGTCCGTGGTTCTCAAACTGTCTCGGCGCCGTCCGCCGGTCCTCGGCATCCTGGCCCCGCCCGGTCCGCCTGAGAAACGGCTCTCGCCTCTCGCCTCCCGAAAGCAGGGCGGCCAGGCCGATGCGGTCGCGCTCGGCCTTCTCGGCCTCGCTCAGGGCGTACCATTCGGCCCATTTTGGCCCGGTCTTGTCGCTGGTGAACACGGCCAGATAGTCGGGCATGGCGGTTCCTCCCTTGAGGTCACAGGCCTGGGCGCGGCGATGGCCATCGTCCATGGCGCCGACCCACTGGCTCGGGGCGCCGGACCTGCCTAGACTGGGCCATGGCCTCATCTCCCAAGCTGCTCTCCGGCGGCAATCCTCAGATCCCGAAGGGCTATGGCGAGGCGCCCGTGCAGGCCTGGATCGCCGCCGCACCCGGCTGGAAATCGACCACCGCAGCCCAGCTGGACGCCCTGATCACCCGGCTGGTTCCGGGCGTGAGCAAGGCCGTGAAATGGAACTCGCCCCTCTACGGCCTCGACGGAAAGGCCTGGTTCCTCAGCTTTCACGCCATGAGCCGCTACATCAAGGTCGCCTTCCACAGCGGCGTCGAGCTGGACCCGCCGCCGCCGGTCGAATCGAAACAGCCCCGCGTCCGCTATCTGCACCTGCATGAGGGGGAACCCGTCGACACGCCCGAGATCGCCGCCTGGATTATCCAGGCGGCGGCCCTGCCCGGAGAAACGATGTGAGCGACGCTTCCGCCGAGATCGACGCTCGCGTCGCGGCTCTGGACGACTGGCGCGGCCAGACCCTGGCCGAGGTCCGCGCCCTGATCCGGGCGGCCGATCCGGCGATCACAGAGGCCGTCAAATGGAAGAAGCCGACCAATCCGCACGGCGTGCCGGTGTGGGAGGCGTCGGGCCTGATCTGCACGGGCGAGGTCTATCGCGACAAGGTCAAGCTGACGTTTGCGCGGGGCGCAGCCCTGGCCGACCCGGCCGGCCTGTTCAACGCCAGCCTGGATGCCGGAACCCGGCGGGCCATTGATATTCGCCAGGGCGAGGCTCTGGACGGCGGCGCCTTCGCCGCCCTGGTCCGGGCGGCGGTCACCCTCAATTCGGCCAGGGCGGCGCGGTGAGCTTGACCCTCTATATCGACGCTGACGCCTGCCCGGTGAAGGATGAGTGCTACCGGGTAGCCGAGCGGTGCGGGCTGAAGGTGTTCGTCGTCTCCAACGGCTGGATCAACACCCGGCGCGCACCCTTCATCGAGCAGGTGGTGGTCGAGGCCGGCCCGGACATCGCCGATGACTGGATCGCAGAGCGGGCAGGGCGGGGCGATATCGTGATCACCTCCGACATTCCCCTGGCGGACCGGGCGCTCAAGGCCGGCGCCCAGGCGATCAAACCCAACGGCCAGGCCTTTACCGCCGATTCCATCGGCTCGGCCCTGGCCGGACGAATGGTCGGAGAGCATCTGCGCTCGATGGGGGTGGAGACCTCGGGCCCGCCGCCGTTCGGGCCCCGGGACCGGTCCGCCTTCCTCCAGGCCCTGGATCGGGCCGTGGGCGTGGCGCGCCGGGCGACTGCCGGATGACGTCGCCGCCCGTCCATGTCATCGGGGCCGGCCCGGCGGGGCTGATGGCCGCCGAAACCCTGGCCGGCAAGGGCCTCAGGGTCGTGGTCCACGACCGGATGGCGTCGGTCGCCCGCAAGTTCCTGATGGCGGGCCGCGGCGGCCTGAACCTGACGCACAGCGAGGGGCTGGACGACCCGGACCGGTTCCTGTCGCGCTATGGCGAGGGGGCGGCCCAGGTTGCGCCCTGGCTGGCCCGGTTCGGCCCCGCCGAGCTGATGGCTTGGGCCGAGGGCCTGGGCCAACCCGTCTTCATCGGGTCGTCGGGACGGGTCTTTCCGCGCGCGATGAAGGCGTCACCCCTGCTGCGCGCCTGGCTGGCCCGGCTGGCGGATCAGGGGGTCGAGGTGCGCACCCGTTCGCGCTGGCTGGGTTGGCGCGGCGCCGATCTGGTCTTCGACACGCCGAGGGGCGAACAGGCCGAACCCGCCGCTGCGGTGATCCTGGCGATGGGCGGCGCCAGCTGGCCTCGGCTGGGCTCCGACGGGGCCTGGACCGGTCTGCTTGGAGGCCTGGGCGCCGCTCTGGTTCCGTTCCGGCCGTCCAATGTGGGCTTCGATGTCGCCTGGTCGCCGGTCCTGGTCGAACGCCAGGCCGGCCGGGCGCTCAAACCGGTCGTCCTGAGCTTTGACGGCCAGACCGTGCGCGGCGAAGCGATCCTGACCCGTTACGGCCTGGAAGGCGGGGCCGTCTACGCCCTGTCGGCCGCGCTGCGCGACGCGATCCAGGCCGAAGGCTCGGCGACCCTGACGCTGGACCTGCGGCCCGACCTGAGCGTCGAGGGTCTAGCGGCTCGCCTGGCCCGGCCGCGCGGCAAGGACAGCGTGAGCAATCACCTGCGCAAGGCCGGCGGCCTGTCGCCGGCGGCCATCGCCGTGTTGCGTGAGATCGGGGATCCGCCGCCGGGTTCCGACAAGCTGGCGCGCCGGATCAAGGCGGTTCGCGTCAAGCTGACCGGCGTACAGGGCCTGGAGCGCGCCATCTCCTCGGCCGGCGGGGTGACCTGGGAGGCGCTTGACGCCAGCTTGATGCTCAAGGTGCGGCCAGGCGTCTTCGTCGCGGGCGAAATGATCGACTGGGAGGCCCCGACCGGCGGCTATCTTTTGACGGCGACAATGGCTTCGGGCGTTGTCGCGGGTGAAGCCTGCGCCAGCTGGCTGCGCCGACACGGCGCCTGATCACCAGGACGGACGGATCGAAAACTGGACCGCTACAAAGCCCTCGGCGGCGTCGCGATCGATACCGGAGCCGCCATGGACTCCGTCTGCGGTGACTTCGCGGTGAACGTAGCCAAACGAGGTCTGGGTGTCGCCCTGCCGCCAGGCCACGCCGATCTGGGAGTCGCCAATGAAGGAGCCTGTGTCGTGGCTCAGTCGCCGGTCCCAACCATCCAGGCCGCGCGCCCAGTTCATGCCTACCGCTCTGCCGGTGCTGGCGGCGAACAGGTACCAACGGCCCTGGTCGTCTTCGTATGCGCTGCCGCCGTCCGCGACCTCAAGCTGCCCGACCCGGATGGTGGCGCCGGCTTCGGCGGTGCCTCCGCTGGCGTTGACTCCTACGCCAGCGTGCGGGGTCACTTCGAATTGAACCGCCCGGCCCTCGCCGGCGATGAGCGGCCAGGCGCGGATGTAGGTGACCTCGCGTTGAGAGGTTTCGAACCGCGCCCGCTCGATCGAACCTTCGGGAAGAGGTGAGACCAGCTCACCCTGGCGGATACGGATTTGCTCGATGCTGCCATCGGACTGGCGACGCCAGACGCCGCGCTGCCGGGCGGCGACCAGACCTTCGGATCCGAGAAACAGGGCGCGATCCATCCGCTGGGCATCGCTGCGCCGGGTCAGCCCGTCGATTCCGAAATCATGCTCGCCGATCGGCTCCAACTGAACCGGCGATCCGTAGGTCCATGTGCCTGTTTGCGGGGCGGTTTGAGCGAGAACGCACGTCGCCAATGTGGTCCCCGCCAGGACCACGGCGCTCCCAATAACCGGCCTCACGTCGAACATTTCGACGTCCCTTCGCTCTTGCGCAGCGTCAGACAGGTCAGCATGACCCGTCTTGGCCCATCTGGCAAATCTTGCGAGCGAAAGCGGCGCCCCGAACCTGCCTATTGGCAGGCGAGGCATTCCTCGTAATCGGTCTTGGCGATGGCGAAGAGGTCCGGCTGGTTCGGGTCGATTTCAGCCTCGGCCTTGTCTTCGGCGCCGGCGAAGGCGGCCCGCTGAACCGACTTGGAGCGCAGGTAATACAGGGACTTCATGCCCTTCTCCCACGCCGACCAGTGCAGCATGTGCAGGTCCCACTTATCGACGTCGCCCGGCAGGAAGACGTTGACCGACTGGGCCTGGCAGACCTCGGGCGTGCGGTCCGCCGCCAGTTCGATGACCCAGCGCTGATCCAGCTCAAAGGCGGTCTTGTAGACGGCCTTCTCGTCATCGCTCAGGCCGTCCAGATGCTGGACCGAGCCTTCGTGGGCCAGGATCGAGGACCAGACGGCTTCGGTGTTCAGGCTGCGCGTCTCCAGCAGATCCTCCAGATACGGGTTCTTGACCGCGAAGGAGCCTGACAGGGTCTTGTGGGTGTAGATGTTGGCCGGGATCGGCTCGATGCCGGCGCTCGTGCCGCCGCAGATGATCGAGATCGAGGCGGTTGGGGCGATGGCCAGCTTGTGGCTGAACCGCTCCATGGCGCCGCGCTCGGCGGCGTCTTCGCAGGCGCCCTTCTCTTCGGCCAGCAGACGGCTGGCCTTATCGGCCTCGCGGCGCAGGTGCTTGAACAGCCGCATATTCCAGCTCTTGGCCATGGCCGATTCAAAGGCCACGCCCTGCGACTGAAGGAAGGAATGAAAGCCCATCAGTCCCAGGCCGACCGATCGCTCGCGCTTGGCCGAATAGACCGCCGCGGCCATGGCCGGCGGGGCGCGGTTGATGAAGTCCTGCAGGACGTTGTCCAGGAAGCGCATGACGTCTTCGATGAAGCGCGGCTCGTCGCGCCACTCCAGGAAGGTCTCGGCGTTGACGCTGGACAGGCAGCAGACGGCGGTGCGGTCCACGCCCAGGTGGTCGGCGCCGGTGTGCAGCATGATTTCCGAACACAGGTTGGACTGTTTGACCGACAGGCCCAGCGCCTTCTGGTGGTCCGGCATCAGCCGGTTCACCGTATCCGAGAAGATCAGATAGGGCTCGCCGGTGGCCAGGCGCACCTCAAGGATCTTGGTCCACAGGGCGCGAGCGTCGACGGTCTTTCGCACTTCGTGGGTCTTGGGCGAAACCAGATCGAAGGTCGTCCCGTCGCGCACCGCCTCCATGAAGGCGTCGGTGATGTTGATGCCGTGATGCAGATTCAGGGACTTGCGGTTGAAGTCGCCCGACGGCTTGCGGATTTCGAGGAACTCTTCGATCTCGGGGTGGTGGACGTCCAGATAGACGGCCGCCGAGCCGCGGCGCAGCGACCCTTGCGAGATCGCCAGGGTCAGGCTGTCCATCACCCGGATGAAGGGGATGATGCCCGAGGTCTGGCCAGCGCCCTTGACCTTCTCGCCGATGGAGCGGACGCCGCCCCAGTAGGTGCCGATGCCGCCGCCGTTCGACGCCAGGGCGACGTTCTCGTTCCAGACGTTCTGGATGCCGTCCAGGCTGTCGCCCACCGCATTCAGGAAGCAGGAGATCGGCAGGCCGCGATCGGCGCCGCCGTTCGACAGCACCGGGGTCGAGGGCATGAACCACAGCCGGCTCATATAGTCATAGACGCGCTGGGCGTGGTCGGCGTCGTCGGCGAAGGCGGTCGCAACGCGCGCGAACATATCCTGATAGCTCTCGCCGGCGAGCAGGTAGCGGTCCTCCAGCGTCTTCTTGCCGAAGTCGGTCAGCAGGTCGTCGCGCGACCGGTCGACCTCGACCTTGCGGACGAGCGAGAGCGCCGGCGCATCGACGCGCGCCACCTCGGCCTCCGCGACAGAAAACTCGTTCCGCATCAACGCTTCACCGCCAGCCATACCTACGTCGTCCCCAATCTCGATGGTGGTCCGGATCCGGTGAAACTACCGCATCTGGTAGGATCCCTTGCCCCAAGGTCCATATGTAGGGGGACATAACCCTAACGAGGCGTCAACGGCTTGACGCCCGGTTTGCATGATTCGTGATCGGAGCGTCGTCCGGCCCTGCGTCAGGACCGGGCAAATGCGGGCGCTGGCGCGCGATCACAAGTCCGTGATCACGGCTGGACCGGAACCGCGGCCAAAGCGTAGCCGTTGGTTCGATATGTCGAACGCCCAACCCCTGAGCCAACGCCTGGTCCGTTCCGCCGCCCGCGCGGCCCGGTTCGCGCGCGATGAGCTGGGTCTGGTCGTGGCCTTGGGCGTCGTAGCCGGCGGCGTCGCCATCTTCGCTGAACTGGCCGACGATCTGGTCGAGGGCGAGAACCAGTCTTTTGATGAGGCGGTGCTGGCCTGGACCCGGCCCCACGCCGACCCGACCGACGCCATCGGGCCGGCCTGGCTGAATGAGGCGATGATGGACATCACCGCGCTTGGGGGCCTGGCGGTGCTGGTGCTGTTCGCCCTGATCGTGGTCGGCTTTCTGCTGATGCAGAAGAAGCCCTGGTCGGCCCTGATGCTCAGTCTGTCGCTGGCCGGGGGCCTTCTGTTGTCGGAGACAATGAAGGGCCTGTTCGAACGGGGCCGCCCGCCGGCGGAGTTCCAACTGGTCGAGACCGTCAACGCCAGCTTCCCGTCGGGCCACACGCTGATGTCGACGGTCTTCTATCTGACGCTGGGGGTCATGCTGGAGCGCGTCCTCGTGCGCCGACGCACCAAGGTCTATGTGATCAGCGTCGCCGTTCTGATCGCGCTTCTGGTCGGGATCAGCCGGATCTATCTGGCCGCTCACTGGACCTCGGACGTGCTGGCCGGCTGGTCGCTGGGCGCGGCCTGGGCCATGGTCTGCTGGCTGGCGGCCTATTGGGTTCAGCGCCGCTGGGCGCGCCGGGGCGTCGCCATCGACGAGCTTGTCTGAGGATGTAGGATCGGCGTTGGCCCTGATCGAGACCTCGGCCCGATCTATCCCCACCCACAACATTTTGTGAACACCTGGGGCGCTACACCCCACTGGTTGATTCTAGCCGGATGCTGTTAGGTTGGATTCGCTGTCTAGGATTCCTTAAATGAACGCGCCCGCCTCCAAGCTCTCGACCGTCACGCCCGGCTTGCTGACGCCGTCTGCGGCCTACAAGCCGTTCCGGTATCCGTGGGCTTTCGACATGTGGAAGAAGCAGCAGCAGGTCCACTGGGTGCCCGAAGAGGTGCCGCTGGGCGAGGACGTCAAGGACTGGGCGGTGGCCCTGAACGACGGCGAGCGCAATCTGCTGACCCAGATTTTCCGCTTCTTCACCCAGGCCGACATCGAGGTCCAGGACAACTACATGGAGCGCTACGGTCGGGTGTTCAAACCGACCGAGGTCAAGATGATGCTGGCCGCCTTCGCCAATATGGAGACGGTCCACATCGCCGCCTACGCCCTGTTGCTCGAAACCATCGGGATGCCCGAGGCTGAGTTCGGCGCCTTCATGGAATATGACGCCCTCAGGGCCAAGCACGACTACATGGGCCAGTTCGGGGTCGACAGCGACGCCGACATCGCCCGGACCCTGGCCATGTTCGGCGGCTTCGCCGAGGGGCTTCAGCTGTTCGCCAGCTTCGCCATGCTGATGAACTTCCCGCGCCAGAACAAGATGAAGGGCATGGGCCAGATCGTCAGTTGGTCGGTGCGCGACGAGAGCCTGCACTGCGAAGGCATCATCAAGCTGTACCACGCCTTCAACAAGGAGACCGGCGCGGTCACGCCGTCGGTCGCCGCCGACATCGTCGAATGCTGCCGCACCGTGGTCGAGATGGAGGACAAGTTCATCGACCTGGCCTTCGAGGCCGGGCCGGTCAACGGCATGACGCCCGACGACATCAAGGCCTATATCCGCTTCATCGCCGACTGGCGCCTGCGCCAACTACAGCTGCCGGAGCTGTACGGCGGCGCGCGCGACAATCCGCTGCCGTGGCTGCAGAGCCTGTTGTCGGGGGTCGAACACGCCAACTTCTTTGAGGCGCGCGCGACCGAATATTCCAAGGCCGCGACCAAGGGCGCCTGGCACGGGGCGGACGGGGTGTGGTCAAGCTTTGACAGCCTGATGCAGAAGCGGACGCAGGAGGAGGCCGACGCCTAGCGCCGACCGCGCGCGGTCAGGAGTGCGTTGGCGACGGCCTCGGCGGATCCGGGGCCGGTGAGGGCGACAGCGGCGTAGGCCTGATCGGTCGGCGACCAGACCATGGCCGCCTTGGCGCCCGGAGCGCCGCCCGAGTGGCCGATCCAGATCAAAGGCTCGGCCTGACCCGGTGGTTCGTAGAGCATCAGGCCCAGCCCGTAGTACATGGGCTGGTCGAACATCCGCCAGGGTTCGGCCAGCATGGCCTGGACCGTCTCAGTCGGTAGCAATTGGCCTGTCAGCGTGGCCTGAAGGAAGGCGATGGCCCCCACCGGCGTCGCCAGCATCGGGCCGGCTGCGCCGACCCAATCCGGCCGGGCTTCGACCTCCCCGGCCTCGGCCTGAGGCGGGCCGAGCGGCTCCATGTCATCCAGAGGATCATCCGCGCTGACGAAGCGAACGCCGCTCAGGCCGCCGCGCTGAACGATGCGGCGGGTCAGGATGGCGTCCAGCGGCTCGCCTTCGACGGCCTCAAGAACACCGCCGAGCACCCAGTAGTTGGTGTTGGAATATCGCCAGGCCTGACCGGGGCAAAACAGACTGCCTTCGCGCCGAGCCACCGCCACCAGTTCATGCAGTTCACGCCGGCGCGGATCGGCCCGGACGTCATCGGCCTCGTTGGCGCTGTAGAGGCCCGATGTGTGATCCAGCAGCATCCGGATCGTGATGCGCTCGCCCAATGGCACGTCCCGTATCCAGTTGGACACGGGGTCTTCGAGCGAAAGTCGTTCTTCTTCGACCAGTTGTAGAATGGCGACGGCGACGGCCAGCTTTCCGGCGCTGGCCCACCAGAACAGGGGCGCCGCCTCGGAGCCGGCCCGGCCGCTCCACAGCCCTTCTCCGTCCAGGGCCGCAGCGCCGATGGAGGCCGAGCCCATGGCTGATTGGGCGCGGATCAGGACTTGGTCCAGGTCCTGGTCATGTCGCGGCGCCAGCGCGAAGCGCGCGGCGGGAAACTGGCTGTCGTCGGGAGCCGCCCTGGGCCCCGCGCCCAGCCGGATCATATTACCTTGGCAAAGCGGTGGCTGCGGGTCGCCCAGCGCGGCTGCGGGTGTCGCCACGGCGATCAGGGCTGCGGTAAGCAGGCTGCGCATCTCGGGCTTCCTGACTGGTCAGCGGCGGAGCGCAATCTGCCCAGCGAATCCCGTCCAAACGAAGGCGAGTGCGAGGGGGCGCGGCACTAGGGTCGGCCTCGGCCCTCTTCGGCCAGCAACGCCTCCACCAGCGCCCGCGCCTCGGGGCTGGACCAGTCGGCTTCGCCCGCCAGCCAGGCGCGGATGCGGCCCTGGCGGTCAATCAGGATCGTTTGGGGCATGGCGCCGCGGCCCGGCAGCCGGAACGGCAGTTCGAAGGTCGGGTCTGAATAGAAGGCCAGCGGGGCGTTTTCCGACAGGAAGGCGCGGCCGGCCTCGATCTCTTCAGGCGTGCGGTCGACATTGATGGCGACGACGGCCAGGTCTTCGCCATAGGCGGCGTCCAGCGCCGCGATGGTCGGCAGTTCGGTGCGGCAGGGCCGGCACCACATGGCCCAGACATTCAGGACCACGACCCTGCCTCGGTAGGCGGACAGGTCGGTCGCGGCGCCGTCGGCGGTCAGGAAGCCCTGGGTCGGCGCTGCGGTCAGCGTTTCCGGGACTTGGAGCGCCTCAAGCGATCCAGCGGCATAGGCGTCCAGTCTATTGCCGCCCCGGTCGCAACCCCATAACACGCCAAGCATCAGGGCGGTCGCCACCAGCGTCGTCGCCCCTGTCCCTATCCGTCGAAGGCGCAAGATCCCGTCCATGTCCGATTCCAAGAAAGACGGCGCGACCCAAACCCCGAGCCAAGGCGCGGGTCAAGCCATGTGGGGCGGGCGGTTCTCGCAGCGGCCGGCCGACCTGATGCAGGCGATCAATGTCTCCATCGGCGTGGACAAGCGGCTGTGGCGTCAGGATCTGGCCGGATCGCGGGCCCACTGCCGGATGCTGGCCAGCCAGGCGATCATCGCCCAGGCCGATGCAGACGTTATCCTGAATGGGCTCGACCAGATCGAGGCCGAGATCGAGGCCGGGACCTTCCCGTTCCGCGACGAGTTCGAAGACATCCACATGAATGTGGAGGCGCGGCTCAAGGAGCTGATCGGCGAGCCCGCCGGGCGGCTGCACACAGCGCGCTCGCGCAACGATCAGGTCGCCACCGACTTTCGCCTGTGGGTGCGCGAAGCCTGCGATCGGACGCTGAACCAGATTCGGAGTCTGCAGCGGGCCCTGCTAGGTCAGGCCGAGGCCCACGCCGACGCCTTGATGCCGGGCTTCACCCATCTTCAGCCGGCCCAACCGGTGACGTTCGGCCATCACCTGATGGCCTATGTCGAAATGTTCGGCCGCGACGCGGGCCGCTTCGCCGATGCGCGCGAACGGATGAACGAAAGTCCGCTCGGCTCGGCCGCCCTGGCCGGTTCGCCGTTCCCGATCGACCGGGAGATGACGGCCTCGGCCCTGGGCTTCGCCCGGCCCATGGCCAATTCGCTGGACGGAGTCTCGGACCGCGATTTCGCGCTGGAAAGTCTCGCGGCGGCGTCGATCTGTGCGGGGCACCTGTCGCGCCTGGCCGAAGAGATCGTCATCTGGATGACGCCGCAGTTCGGGTTCGTGGCCCTGTCGGACGCCTTCACCACCGGCTCGTCGATCATGCCGCAGAAGAAGAACCCGGACGCGGCCGAGCTGGTCCGGGCCAAGACCGGGCGGATTATGGGCTCGCTGGTGGCGCTGACCACGGTGATGAAGGGCCTGCCTCTGGCCTATTCCAAGGATATGCAGGAGGACAAGCCGCCGGTGTTCGAGGCCTTCGATGCGCTCGAGCTGGCGCTGACGGCCATGACCGGGATGGTCGCGGACCTGACGCCGAACCGCGCGCGGATGGCGGCGGCGGCGGGCGCAGGCTTCTCCACCGCCACCGATCTGGCCGACTGGCTGGTGCGCGAACTGGGCCTGCCGTTCCGCACCGCCCACCATGTCACCGGCGCCGCCGTCAAACAGGCCGAGATGTTGGGCGTGGATCTGGTCGATTTGCCGCTGGGGGATCTTCAGGCCCTGGAGAGCGGAATCGCGGCGGATGTGTATGATGTGCTGACCCCAGAAGCCTCGGCCGCCAGCCGCAAGGCCTGGGGCGGCACGGCGCCGCAGGCGGTGCGTGAGCAGGTCAGGCGCTGGAAGGAGCGTATCGGATGAGACTTCGGACCCTGATTCTGATGGGCGCGGGCGCCCTGGCCCTGGGCGGATGCGGCCTGCGCGGCGACCTCGAACGCCCGGCCCCGATGTGGGGCGACGCCGCCGGCGCCGACGTCGACGTCAATGAAGAAGCGCCCGAGGACCCGAACGCCCCGATCCCGATCAATCCGCCGGACCGCTAGAGCTTGATCGTTTTTAGTGGACCCACTGCGTGGGTCCGCTGAAAGCGTGAATCAAGCTCTCACTTGAGCCTGGAGCCTGCGTCACGGCCTCAGCGGAATCGCGAAAGCGATTCCACATCAACCGATCAGGCTTTGGTCGGCGGAAAGCCAAGTCACGGGCCACAGATCGAAGGTCATGCCAGCGCACACGTTCATGACCCGCTCCTCGGCCAGGACGAACGCCTCTCCGGTCCAGACCCAGGTGGCGATCAGGCCGCAGTCGCCAAGACCGCGCGCCTTGGCGAAGGTGGTCAGGGTGCGGCTGCCCGGATCATAGCCGGCGTTGATATAGGTCAGCCGGTCGGCCTCGGTCAGTTCCTCATCCCAGCGTTGGCGCGTCTGCGGTAGCTGCAGCGGTCTGGGATCGGCGCCGCTCGCATCGGTCAGGAAGAAGCGACTGCCCTGATTATAGGCCCCCATGGAACAGAGCACCGACCACAGCAGGGTGTCATCCGACAGCCGCGCGACCTCCCGCCGGACCAGGCTGGCGCTCTGGTGGAAAGACGTATCCTCGTCGCAGGCCTGAACCACCGGCAGAAGCTCGAGCGCGCCGGGGGGCGTCGTCGGCAGTCCCGCCTGGCTGACGGCTGGACCGGCGCGAACCGGCGCCGCGGGTCGCGCGGGGGGAACCGCCGAGGCGGGCTGGACCCCCCGGCGGATCAGGGCGGTGGTCGTATTGAGCCGGCCCTGACGTTCGTCGATCCACAGGAGGGTGGCGCTGACGCCGGCCAGGCTGACCTCCGCACCCTGGGGGTCGGCCTCCGCGCCGGGCAGGGCCAGGACCAGCCGCTGACCCAGCGCCATGGCGGCGACGGCGGCGCGCGGGTCAATCGCCTGGGTGTAGAGGCGATCCGGCGTCACCACTGCGATGCGCAGCGGCTGGCCGTCGACCCGGACGGCGGTGGGCACGGCGCGCTCGTCCGGCCAGTCTCCGAACAGGACTTGCGGCTGCGCCCGGGGGCCGGCGGCCATACGGATCTGCACCCACCCCTGCCCGAAGTCCTCGCCCTGGCTATAGGCGACGCAGTCGCCGACGTTGTTGCAGACGACGGTCCAGCCGTGGAACTGGCGGGTTTGGCTGTCGGAGAGATCGGACTGGGCCAGCGAGGGACCGCCCAGGGTTCCCATCACGAGCAGGGCGGCGAGGACAGTCAACAACGGCTTCATGGGACGATCTCCGGCGATTTCGGCAGGCTATGTCTCAAAGCGCGGTTCGACCAGTTTTCAGAGATGACGCCGGCTTTGCGCTGACGCCCCGGCGCGGCTATAGAGCGCGCCGAAACTCCCCATTCCGACGAAAGAGAGACCCATGGCCAAGATCAAGGTCGACAACCCGATTGTGGACATCGACGGCGACGAGATGACCCGGATCATCTGGCAGATGATCAAGGACAAGCTGGTCTTCCCGTATCTGGACCTTGAGCTGGACTACTATGACCTGGGCATGGAGAACCGCGACGCCACCGACGATCAGGTGACGATCGACGCGGCCCACGCGATCCAGAAGCACGGCGTCGGCGTCAAATGCGCCACCATCACCCCCGACGAAGCCCGCGTTCAGGAATTCGGCCTCAAGAAGATGTGGAAGTCGCCCAACGGCACGATCCGCAACATCCTGGGCGGCGTGGTCTTCCGTGAGCCGATCATCTGCCAGAACGTGCCGCGTCTGGTGCCCGGCTGGACCCAGCCCATCGTGGTCGGCCGTCACGCCTTTGGCGACCAGTACAAGGCCACCGATTTCCTGGTGCCCGGCCCCGGCAAGCTGACCATCAAATTCGTCGGCGACGATGGCCAAGAGATCGAGCACGAGATCTTCGACTATCCGTCCTCGGGCGTGGCCATGGGGATGTACAATCTGGATGACTCGATCACCGAGTTCGCCCGCGCCAGCTTCGCCTACGGTCTGAACCGCAACTATCCGGTCTATCTGTCGACCAAGAACACCATCCTCAAGGCCTATGACGGACGCTTCAAGGACATCTTCCAGAAGGTGTTCGACGAGGAGTTCGCCACCGAGTTCAAGGCCCGTGGCCTGACCTATGAACACCGCCTGATCGACGACATGGTGGCCGCCGCCATCAAGTGGTCCGGCGGCTTCGTCTGGGCCTGCAAGAACTACGACGGCGACGTCCAGTCCGACGTGGTGGCGCAAGGTTTCGGCTCGCTGGGCCTGATGACCTCGGTCTTGATGACGCCGGACGGCAAGATCCTGGAATCCGAGGCCGCCCACGGCACCGTCACCCGCCACTATCGCCAGCATCAGAAGGGCGAGGCCACCTCGACCAATTCGATCGCCTCGATCTACGCCTGGACGCGCGGCTTCAAGCACCGCGGCAAGCTGGACGGCAATCAGGACCTGATCACCTTCGGAGAGACGCTGGAGCGGGTCGTGGTCGAGACCGTCGAGAGCGGCTTCATGACCAAGGACCTGGCCCTGCTGGTCGGCGATTCGCAGAGCTGGCTGTCGACCGAGGGCTTCCTGGACAAGGTCGCCGAGAACCTGAACAAGGCGATGGCGGCCTGACGAAACCTCGCGCGAGGCGGGTGCGGTCTAGCCTTGGCCGCAAAGTCAGGGCTTAACTCTGTTCGATGAGCAGACGCATCGACATTGACGCGGGTGAAATCGGCCCGCCGCTGGACGAGATCATCCGTCACATCGAAGACGGGTCGGTCCATGAGCTGGTGATCCGGCGCGAGGGCCGCGAGGTCGCGCGCCTGTCACGGTCGGGCGCGGTTGCGCCTCAGTCGGCTCCAGAGGAGCGCCGCTACGCTTGGGATCATGCGCGCGACTACCGTGAAAGCGCGCGGCGGCCTTCTATCGGCGGCTCCATCGCCAACCTGCTTGGGCTGGCGGTGCTGGCAGCGGCGCTCGGCTTCTTCCTGGCGCCGGCCTACGCCTTTTTCGCCCTGAGGTCGGCGGCCCTGTCGGGCGATGTGCCGGCGCTGGCCGAACTGGTCGACTATGGCGAGGTCCGCGCCTCGCTGCGTAGCCAGTTCTCGGACGACCCGCGCGCCCAGGAACCCGAACCGTCCTGGCTGGAGGATCCGATCGAGGCCATCCGTCGCCGGCTGGGCCAGGCTGCCGAGGAAGTTCAGGGCCAGGCTCCGAACGTGGATCCGTTCCTTACGCCTCAGGCGCTGGCCGGGCTGACCTTCGGGGAGGGGCGCTACGCAGCCGAACGCTCGCGCGACGGCGCTCCCACGGTTCAGCATCAGGCGTCGGATCAGCCCTGGCCCGGCCTGGTCCACTGGGGACCCAGCCGCACTCGGTTCCGCATTCGCGACGAAGGCGGCTCCGATACGGTCCTGACCTTCACGCGTTCGGGCATCTTCGCCTGGAAGCTCAGCCACATCGGCCTGCCCGAAGGCGGCAGCCCTCCGGGCGCCGGCAGCGCGGACGCTGAAGGAACCCCGGCCCGCTTCTAGCTGTGGGCGTACGCTCGGATGACCTTGGCCACACGGCCCTTAGCGACGCCAAGCGGCGGTCCGTCATGCCTGAAGGCCGCCGGAATCGAGGTGTCGGTCGTGATCGACGCCTAGCCGCCGGCGAGATCTCCCAACGGGCCGGATGAAGCCGGATCCTGGGTCGCCCCCCGCTCCAGAAAGCGCACCGCCGTCAGCACGTGGGCGCGCACGCCCAGGGGAAGGACGCTCTCATCGACCTGGAACTGGGGCGAATGATTGGGCGGGGCGGTTTCAGGATCGTAATCGGGCGTGCCGCCGAGGTGATAGAACAGGCCCGGGATTTCCTGCTGATAGTATGAAAAATCCTCGGCCACCGTGGTCGGTGGAGCCCCCGCATTGATGTGGTCGGCTCCGGCGGCTTCGCCCAGCGGACCGGAGGCCCAGGCGGCCAGCTCGGCGTTGTTATAGACCAAGGGCGCATTCTGATTGACCCGCACCTCGGCTGTGGCGCCGTAGTTTTCGGCCAGATTGCCGATGGCGGCGGTGGCCCGCGCGACCAGATCATTCCTCTGTTCGACATCGAAGGTGCGCAAGGTGCCGGACATCTCGGCCCGATCCGGGATGATGTTGTAGCGGACCCCGGCATTGACCGTGGCGATGGTGAAGACGGTCGGGGTGGTGGTCGGATCGACCGTGCGGGCGGTCATCGTATTGATCGTCTGGACGATGTCGGCGCTGAGCGCGATGACGTCGACGCCGCGCCAGGGCCAGGCCCCATGCGTCTGGCGTCCATGCAGGGTGATGTCGACGCGGTCGGAGGCGGCCATGAAGCCGTTGGCGCGCCACCAGACCCGGCCTGGCTCGCCGGTGACGACGTGCAGGCCGAAGATGGCGTCGGGCCGCGGATTGGCCAGGGCGCCCTCGGCGATCATCAGATCGGCGCCGCCGGCCTCGCCGGGCGGGGTGCCTTCCTCGGCCGGCTGGAAGATGAAGACGATAGTTCCGGGCAGGCGCTCGCGCATTCCGGCCAGGATTTCAGCCGCGCCCATCAGCATGGCGACGTGGCTGTCATGGCCGCAGGCGTGGGCCACGGGCACGCTCTGGCCCTGATAGGTTCCGGTGGCGGTCGAGGCGAAGGGCAGGCCGGTGTCCTCCAGGACCGGCAGGGCGTCCATGTCGGCGCGCAGGGCCACCACCGGGCCGGGCCGGCCGCCGCGCAGAACCGCGACCACGCCGGTGACGCCGACCTCGGTGCGAACCTCCATGCCGAGCGCGCGCAGATGCTCGGCCACAAGGGCGGCGGTGCGGCGCTCGTTGTTGCCCAGTTCGGGGTGTTCATGGATGTCGCGCCGCCAGGCGATGACGCGGGCGTTGACCGCCTCGGCCGCCGCGCGGACCTCTTCGGCCGATACCGGCTCGACGGCGGGGCCGGACTGGGCGTATGCGAAGGACGCCCCCATCAGCACCCCGGCCGCGACGCCCGCGCCCAGAAAGGTCTTCAATCGCCGCATGGCCCGTCTCCCCTCAGCAACGGTCCATGATGACGAGGAGACGGCCAAGGGGCAATCGCTTGAGGTGGTGCGCACGCCCAGGCTGAAGATCCCTCAGGGCCGCGAGCGCGCCTTCATGCTGCTATTCGTGGCCACGATGACGGCGGCGGCGGGCAACACCGCCTTGCAGTCGGTGCTGCCGGCGATCGGGCGCAGCTTTGCGCTGTCCGATACGCTGGTGGCGGGCGCCTTCGCCCTGTCGGCCCTGTTCTGGACGCTGACGCCCGGGCTGTGGGCCCGGCTGTCGGACAAGCACGGCCGAAAGCGCATGGTGCTCCTGGGTCTGGCCGGGTTCACCCTGTCGATGATCGGCATCGGCGTGTCGGTCAGCGTCGGCCTGGCCGGTCTGATCGGGTCGGGCGCGGCCCTGGTGATGATCGTGATCAGCCGGTCGTTCTACGGCATCTTCGGCTCGGCCACGCCGACCGCGTCCCAGGCCTATATCGCTGACCGCACCAATCGTGAGGAGCGGACCGAGGCCCTGTCGGTCCAGGCCTCGGCGCAGGGGCTGGGCACGGTGATCGGCCCGGCGCTGGCCCCCCTGTTCGTGCTGCCGTTCGTGGGGCTGGCTGGGCCGCTCTATGTGTTTGCGGCGGTCGGGGTGATCGTCTGGCTGATCGTGCGGCGCTATCTGCCCAGCGGCGATGTTCCGCGCCAGAGCTCGACCGCCCAGGGGCCGACGTCCGGCCTGTGGAAGGACCCTCGCGTCCTGCCGTTTCTGGTGTTCGGCTTTCTGGTCACCTCGACCCAGGCGATCAACATCTCGGTGCTGGGCTTCCATGTGCTCGATGAGGTCCGGCTGCCGCCGATCGAAGGACAATCCTATGTCGGCATCGCCATGCTGGCCGGGGCCGCGGCGACCCTGATGGCCCAGTGGGGCCTGATCCGCATCTTCCGGCTGGAGCCGCGCGACCTGATCCGCTGGGGCGCGCTGCTGGCCCTGGCCGGCAATCTGATTTCGGCCATCGCTCATGACTTCTACGGCGTGGTGCTGGGCTATGCGGTGATGAGCCTGGGGCTGGGCTTCGCCCGGCCCGGCTTCATGGCCGGCTCGTCGCTGGCGCTGGGTCCGCGCGATCAAGGCGCGATGGCCGGGCTGATCGTGTCGGTGATGGGCCTGTGCTTCCTGGCCCCGCCGGTGCTGGGGGTGGCGCTCTATGAATGGCGGGCGGCCGCGCCGTTCGTGCTCAACGCCCTGATGGCGGTGGCGGCCCTGATCATCGCCTTCGTCTGGAGCCCCCTGGCCCATGCGGGAGAGGCCGTGGACCCGGGCGAGACGCCGACGCCGCCGACGCCCTAGTCGCTGCCGCGGGTGCGGTCCCAGGCGGCGAACTCGTGGGCGATGCAGCGGTCGATGAGGGTGCGCCAGACGGGCTCGGCGATGTCGGGGGACAGGCCCGCCGGGGCGGCGGCGGCCAGGACCTTGGCGACGACGTCCTCGATGCGGGCGTCGTCGTGGACGACGTCGCGGCTGGGCTTGATGCGGGCGGCGGCGTCCATGTAGCGCTGACGTTCGGCCAGCAGCACGACCAGGGCCCGGTCCAGGGCGTCGACGCCCTGGCGGACCTCAGCCATGGAGGCGCAATTTTCCGGCGCCGTGCGGGCGTCGATCTTCAGCTCATCCGACAAAGGCGCGCTCCAGCACATAGTCGCCCGGCTCGGCGTTCGAGCCTTCCTTCAGGCCGTAGGTTTCCAACAGCTCGCCCGCTTCCTTGATCATGGCCATCGAGCCGCACAGCATGACCCGGTCGCGCTCGGGCGAAAAGCCGATGGGCAGGCCGAGGTCCGCGAATAGCCCCCCCGACTTGATGCGATCCGTGATCCGGCCCGGCGTCTGGAAGGCCTCGCGGGTGACGGTCGGATAGTAGGTCAACTGGGCCCTGGCCTCATCGCCGATCAGCGGATCGTCATGGATCTCACCGGTCCAGAAATCGCTGTAGGCCAGGTCTTCGACATTGCGCACCGTGTGGCAGACGATGATCTGTTTGAAGCGCGAATAGGTCTCGGGATCACGCGCCACCGACAGCCAGGGGGCCAGGCCGGTGCCGGTGCCGATCAGCCAAAGACGCTCGCCGCCGGTCAGGGCGTCCAGCACCAGAGTGCCGACCGGCTTCTTGCCCATCAGCACCTGATCACCCGCCTGGATCTTTTGCAGGCGCGACGTCAGGGGGCCGTCCGGCACCTTGATCGAATAGAACTCAAGTTCCTCGGCCCAGTTGGGTGAGGCGATGGAATAGGCGCGCAGGACCGGCTTGGCCCCCGCCTCGCCGGGCAGGCCGATCATGACGAACTCACCCGAGCGGAAGCGGAAGTCCTCGGGTCGTTCGATGGCGAAGGAGAACAGGCTGTCGGTCCAGTGCCGGACCCACAGGACGCGCTGCTCGTGAAAGGGGCTGGGGCGCGCAAGCGGCGCGGGGGCGGTCATGGCGCTCCATCTAAGGCGCCGGGCGAAAATGGCTAGCCCCAGCGGTTCAGTCGAGCGGCGGGCAGCCCTGGAATGAGCCCATGCGCACCACATCGACATGACGCACGTTCAGATGCTGGATCGGATCCATCGAGCGGCGGCCCATGCCGGTGAACAGGTCGATGCGCTGACCGCGAATGGCCGGGCCGGTGTCCGAGACGTACCACAGGCCGTCGTGCCGCTCTCCGTTCGGCATACGCAGGCCGACCGTCTCGGGGATGAAGAGGATGCTGCGCCGAGGCGCGACCGAGCGGTCGGCGGCGGCGGTGCGCATGGCCACCGGGGCGCAGCCTAGCGAGTCGCGCGGGCCGGCTCCGCCGCCGCCCTGGTGATACAGGGTCACGCGCATACGCCAGTCGGGCGCGCGCACCTCGGCGGCGCTAAGCGGCGCCTGGGCGGCCAGATTGGCGGCCAGCGGCGTCGGCAGGCCGAGCAGGACGGCCAGCAGGCCGAAGGAATGAATGAGGTTCAACATCTCGGAGAGGTCCCGGACCGTGAAGGCGCGCGGTGTAAATCGATGCGTCGGGCGAAAAGATGACGATCCGGCCCCGGTGCGCCAAGGTGACGCTATGTCGCGCCCGGGGCGAATCCCGTACTCGCGGGTCAGGGGACGACAGGACCAAACGCCAAGCTTGTGCGCTATGGTGGCTGCGATGCAGTCGGTCAGGAGTGAGTGATGCTGGTCTGGTGGTGGTGGGTTCTGCCGGCGATCATAGGTGCGGCGGGCGTGGTGACGTTGGTCGCGGGCCTGGGCGCGTTCTTCGGTGGACGACCGGTTTCGGGCCTGCTGCGGATGATCGGCGGGGCCGGCGTCGGGGCGGCGGCCGGATTCCTGGTCCTGGCCGGCATGAATGTGCAGACCTATGCCCGGTTGACCTATGAGCGACCGGTGGCGACCCTGGCGCTGGAGCAGGTCGGACCTCAGCATTTCACCGCCAATGTCTCGTTTCCGGACCCCCAGGCGCGGCCCGAGGGCGCGCTGGCGACCTACGACATCTACGGCGACGAGTGGCGAATGGAGGCGCGGGTGCTGAAGTGGCGACCCTGGGCCAATGTGCTGGGCCTGGACAGCCAGTATCAGCTAGATCGGCTCTCAGGCCGCTATATCGGCACCGAGGACGAACTGAACGCGCGGCGCAGCGTCTATGACCTGAGGCCGGCGGCCGAGAACCAGATCGACCTGTGGGCTCTGGGGCGCCAGCACGACATCCTGTCGAACGCGGTGGACACCCTCTATGGCTCTGGCGCGGCCATGCCGATGGCCGACGGCGCGCGCTATGAGGTCTGGATCACCCAGTCCGGCCTGATCGCGCGGGCGGTCAATCCTCAGGCCGAGGAAGCTTCGGCGGGCGGCTGGCGTTAGGCTCGGGGTCGACCGGATCGATCAGTCGACGCACATGGCCGCATCGACGCGCCCGTCTTCGACATTGGCGAAACAGCCGCAGGGATCGCTGGTTTCCTGACACCGGCCGGTGACGGGCCCAGGCGGCGGGTTCATCATCGTGGCGCGGCAACTCCCCTGACAGTCATCGCCGTCGCGGCAGGCGCGCCCCGCGTCCGAATAGCGGATCACGCACTGGACCGTGCCGCGCATACAGACCGGGCGCATCGACCCGCCGGCGGACTGGCATTGCTCGGCGTTCATTTCATGGGGCAGGAGGCCGGACGGCGCGCCGGTCGGCTCGCTGGAGACGCCCGTATCGACCGGCGCGACGGCGGGCGCGCATCCGATCAGGGCCACGGCGATCAGGGTCAGGATCGAGCGCATGGGCTAGCCTTTCGCATTTGACGTCAGAGCATCCCCCGACAACGGACCGTCTTCAAGTCAGGATCGCGGCTTGCCGGTGACCGGCGCCCTTGCCATACCGGAATCGGGAGTCCGGTCGCCTTGATCGACCGGCGGGGAGACATCCATGACCGAACCGACCGCCGCGCCCGAGCGCGAGGAGCCGTCGTTGAAGACCGTGGTGGGGGCCTCGTCGGCGGGCACGGCCTTTGAGTGGTACGACTTCTTCATCTTCGGCTCGCTGGCGGGGATCATCGCCCAGCACTTCTACGCCGAGGTCAGCGAGGCGACCGGCTATATCCTGGCCCTGATCACCTTCGGGGTCGGCTTTGTGGTCAGGCCATTGGGAGCGCTGGTGTTCGGCTGGTTCGGCGACCGGACCGGGCGTAAGACGACTTTTCTGGTCACCATCACCCTGATGGGGATCGCGACCGTCGCCATCGGCCTGCTGCCGGACCATGAGGCCATCGGCATCTGGGCCCCGGTTCTCCTGATCGCCATGCGCGTCTTGCAGGGCTTTGCGCTGGGCGGCGAATACGGCGGCGCGGCCATCTATGTGGCCGAGCACGCCCCGGCCGAGAAGCGCGGCTTCATGACCGGCTGGATCCAGACCACGGCGGCGCTGGGCCTGATCGGGGCGCTAGGCGTGATCCTGATCACGCGCATGATCGTCGGGGTCGAGGCCTTTAATGAATGGGGCTGGCGTATTCCGTTCCTGTTGTCGTCGGTGCTCCTGGCGATTTCGCTGTGGATCCGGATGCGCCTGAACGAGAGCCCGGCCTATCGCCGCATGGAGGCCGAGAGCCAGGCGCCGCGCGCGCCCTATCGCGAGGCCTTCGGGACCTGGAAGAATCTGAAGGTCGTGCTGCTGGCCCTGGTGGCGATCATGTTTGCGCAAGGGGCGGTCTGGTATTGCGGCTATTTCTACAGCCGCTTCTTCATGGAGCGGTTCCTCAAGATCGACACGGCCACGGTCGATGCGGTGATCCTGGGAATCACGGTGGTTTCGGCCTTTCTCTATGTCTTCTTCGGCTGGCTGTCGGACCGGATCGGGCGCAAGCCGGTGATGCTGTTCGGCATGATCCTGATGCTGATCTCGGTGTTCCCGGGATTCCATCTTTTGACCCAGGCCGGCAATCCGGCGCTGGCTCAGGCCCAGGCCAGCGCGCCGGTGACGGTGGTGGCCGATCCGGCGACCTGTTCGGTCCAGTTCGATCCGGTCGGGCGGGCCGACTTCTCGACCTCGTGCGACATCGCCAAGAGCGTGCTGACCAACGCCGGCATCTCCTATGCGAATACGGACCTGTGGATGGAAGGGGGCGCATCGATGATAAATCCCAATCCGGCCTTTGTGGTCATCGGCGACGAGCGGGTGGAATCCGTTGATGGAACGGGACTCAGCCCCGAAGAGCTAAGCGCCGCTCGGGCGCGCGTCGCCGCCGAGATCACCGCGGCGCTTCAGGCGCACGGCTATCCGGCCCAGGCCGATCCGGCAGAGATCAACCTGCCCCTGGTGTTCGGGGTCCTGCTGGTTTTCATTGTAGCAGCGACGGCGCTGTACGGGCCGCAGGCGGCGGCGCTGGTCGAGCTGTTCCCGACGCGCATCCGCTATACGGCCATGAGCCTGCCCTACAATATCGGAACCGGCTGGGTCGGCGGTCTGTTGCCGGCGGCCAGCTTTGCGCTGGTGGCCTGGCAGGGGGATATCTATTTCGGCCTCTGGTACACCGTAGGCTTTACGCTGATCGCGGCGGTGGCGGCCTTCTTCTTCCTGCCCGAAACGCGCGGTCGCGATCTGGATTCCATCGAGACCTGAGGGGCAGCGGCTTTCGTTTCGGGGGGGAAGGGCCTATCTGACGGGCCATGTTCATCCAGACCGAAGCAACGCCCAATCCGCTGGCCCTGAAGTTCCTGCCCGGACGGCGCGTGGCCGAGGCCGGGGCGGTGGAGTTCCGCGACATCGCGGCGGCGACGGCCTCGCCGCTAGCCGAGGGCCTGTTCCAGCTTGAGGGTGTCCAGGGCGTATTCTTCGGCGACGACTTCATCAGCGTCACCCGCGCCGTCGAGGGGCCGGACTGGGATGCGATGAAGCCGGGCGTGCTGGCCGCGATCATGGATCATTTCGTCTCGGGTCAGCCGCTGCTGCGCGGCGGGGCGAGCGCGACCGAGCACGCCGAATATGAAGGCGAAGCGGCCACTATCGTTCAGGAAATCAAGGATATTTTGGACAGCCGCATCCGCCCGGCGGTGGCCCAGGATGGTGGCGATATCCTGTTTGACAAGTTCGAACCGGAGACGGGCGTGCTGTGGCTGGTGCTGCGCGGGGCCTGCGCCGGCTGCCCGTCGTCGTCGGCGACGCTGAAGGCGGGCGTGGAAAACATGATGCGCCACTATGTGCCCGAGGTGACGCGCGTCGAGCAGGCGGCTTAAGGGCCGTCCGGTGCGGATCCTGGCCATCGATACGGCGCTGGGCCTGTGTTCAGCGGCGGTTGTAGAAGATGGACGTGTGCTGGCGGCGTGCTCCGAGGCGATGCAGCAGGGGCATCAGGAGCGGCTGGCGCCGCTGGTCGCCGAGGTCATGGCCCAGAGCAAGCTTGGGTTCGGCCTCCTTCAGCGGATCGGGGTCACGGTCGGCCCCGGATCTTTCACCGGGCTTCGGGTCGGGCTGAGTTTCGCCAAGGGTCTTGGCTTCGCGCGGGATATTCCCGTGCTGGGGCTCGACAGCCTTGAAGCCATCGCCGCCTCGGCGCCGCGCCAGGGATCGGGGCTGGTGCTGGTCGACGCCCGGCGCGGTCAGGTCTATGCGCGCCGGTTCGACGGCGACCGAGCGACCGGTCCGTCCGAGGCGCTGACGCTGGAGACCCTGGCGGCAGGTCCGGCGCCGGACTGGATCGCCGGACCCGGCGTCGCCCTGACCGATGAGATCTGGCCGATGGCCCAGGTGGATGATCGGCCCGCCTGTGATCCGGTCGCCCTGGCCCGGCTGACCGCTGGGGCCGGGCCGGAAAGCCGCCCGCCGGTCCCCGTCTATCTCAGGGCGCCGGACGCCAAGCTTCCGGGCGGGATCGACCCGTGACGCCGGAGGCCATGGCCCAGGTTCACGCTGCCGCCTTTGATCGGCCCTGGGATGCTGCGGCCTTCGCGGCCCTGCTGGCGCAGCCGGGCGTCGAGGCGCTGGGCGACGCCGACGGCTTCATCCTCATCCGCACCGTGGCCGACGAGGCCGAGATCCTGACCCTGGCGGTGGCGCCCGGCGCGTGTCGCCAAGGCTACGGGCGGGCCCTGGTCGAGGCGGCGGCGGCGCGGGCGCTCGCCATGGGCGCTGAACGGCTGTTTCTGGAGGTGGCCGAGGACAATGCGCCGGCGCGGGGTCTGTACCGCGCCGCCGGCTTCACCGAGGCGGGTCGCCGGCCCGGCTACTACGCTCGTCCGGATGGGCCGGACGCGGCGGCCCTGCTATTGGCTCGAAACTTGGCCGTCTGACTTTCTTCTGTCGCCCGGCGCGCCTATTCTGATGGCATGGACCGGATCGAAAAACTCTGTATCGAGCGCGGAATGCGCATGACCGAACAGCGGCGGGTTATCGCCCGGGTGCTGTCGTCGGCGGAGGATCACCCCGATGTCGAGGAGCTGTACCGCCGCGCCTCGGCGATCGATCCGCATATCTCCATCGCCACGGTTTACCGCACGGTGCGTCTGTTTGAAGAGGCCGGCGTGGTCGAGCGCCACGACTTCGGCGACGGACGCAGCCGCTATGAAGAGGCGGGCGACGACCATCACGATCACCTGATCGACACCAAGTCGGGCGAGGTGGTGGAGTTCTTTGACGCCGAGATCGAGGCGTTGAAAGAGGCCATCGCCGAGCGCCTCGGTTACAAGCTGATCGGGCATAAGCTGGAACTCTACGGCGTGCCGCTGGACCGGGCCGACAAGGGCTGAGGCCTCAAGGCTTGCCATAGCCGTCCCAATCCGCTCGATTGCCGCTCGATTTATCGGGAGGACGATGCGTGACGGATGTGACCCCTACGGCGGGCGGTGGCGGCAAGACCATATTCGGTCATCCGCGGGGCCTTGTGGTGCTGTTCTTCGCCGAGATGTGGGAGCGCTTCTCCTACTACGGCATGAGGGCGCTCTTGGTCCTGTTCCTGGTTCAGCACTTCCTGATGAGCCAGGACGAGGCGGCCGGCACCTATGCGGCCTATGCGGCGCTGGTCTATCTGCTGCCCATCGTGGGCGGGGCCATCGCCGACAAATGGCTGGGCGCGCGCAAGGCGGTCACCATCGGGGCTCTGTTCCTGGTGGCCGGTCACTTCGCCATGGCCTTCGAGGGCTCGGGCGGCGAACAGTTCATCACCGTCGCCGGTCAGGAATACCAGATCGAGACGGTCGGTCGTGATCAGGACCGCCAGCAGTTCGCGGTCCTGGGCGATCAGCGAACCCCGATTGAATTCACCCGTGAGGGCCTGATCCCAGCGGCCGGTGCCGAGACGACGCTGCCGGCCCTGACGCCTCATGATCAGATCGAACAGCGCGTCGTGCGCGACCTGTCCGGCGAGCGGACGGTCTTGTTCGCCATGGCCCTGATCGTGGTCGGAGTGGGTTTTCTGAAGGCCAATATCTCCAACGTCGTGGGCGCCCTCTATGAAAAGAACGACCCGCGCCGCGACGCCGGCTTCACCTGGTTCTATGTCGGCATCAATCTGGGCTCGCTGCTGGCCAAGATCCTGTGCGGCTGGATCGGCCTGACCTACGGCTGGGCCTATGGATTCGGCCTGGCCGGGATCGGGATGCTGCTCGGCCTGATCGTGTTCCAGATCGGTCAACCCTGGCTGGAAGGCAAGGCCGGACCGCCGCCCGAGGCGACCGGGGCCAAGATCCTGGGCGTGCCGGTCGAGGCGGCGCTGTGGATCGGCGGCATCGTCACCATCATCCCGGTTTGGCTGCTCTTGCAGCGCCATGAAATCGTCGAGGTGGGCCTGTCGTACCTGGGGCCGATCATCTTTTTGGGAATGCTGATCTGGTCGGCGGTGGCCCTGAAGGGCGAGGTGCGCACACGGATGCTGGCGGCCCTGGTGCTGTGCATCTTCTCGGTGCTGTTCTGGATGCTGTTTGAACAGGCCGGTTCGTCCCTGACGCTGATGGCCCAGAACTCGGTCATCATGCCCGGCTTCATCAATGCGGCGCAGTCCAACCTGATCAATCCGCTGATGATCGTGCTCTTGGGGCCGATCTTCGCGATCCTGTGGCAGACCCTGGCGGCCCGCAACGCCGAGCCGTCGACGCCGCTGAAGTTCGCCATGGCCCTGATCATCATGGGCGGCAGCTTTGTCATGCTGGCCTGGGCCACGGCCACCCAGGCCGATGATCTGTTCAAGATCGCCTTCTTCTGGCTGGGCTTCACCTATGTGCTGCACACCATCGCCGAGCTGATGATTTCGCCTATCGGCCTGTCGATGATCACCAAGCTGTCGGCGCCGCGCGTCATCGGCCTGATGATGGGGGTGTGGTTCCTGTCCTCGTCCCTGGCCCATGCCATCGGCGGTATCGTCGCGGGCATGACCTCGACCGAGACGGTCGGCGGTGTCGTGGCGAATCCCGAGCTGGCGCTGCAGACCTACGGCCAAGTCTACAACCTGTTCGGCTGGATCGCGGTCGGGGTGGGGGTGGTGCTGCTGCTCGGCACGCCGATCCTCAAGCGGATGATGGCCGGGGTGAAGTAGGCGGGAGCGCCGGGATCCGGCCCCTTGTCATCCCGGAAATCGCGGCAGCGATTATCCGGGACGGGATGGGTCTGAGTCCCTCACGCCCGGAAAGCGCGCCCGCGCTTGTCCGGGAGGACGCTGGACGTGTTCCGCCCTTCTCCCGGACAGCCGCTTTGCGTCTTCCGGGGTCGGCATTCTGAAGCGACCTTGTCCCGGATAGCCCCTCGCGGGGCTTCCGGGATGAAAAGGTTGGGTGTTCGGAGGCGGTCTGGCTCAGTCGTCGTGGGGGGTGATGGAGAAGCCGTGCAGGCTCTTGTCGCCCTTCAGCCGCTCGATCAGGGCGCCGATCTTGAGCGGGGCCTGACCCTTTACCTTGATCGTGTGATCGTGCCAGCGATCGCCGTCTGAAATCTCGTGGCCGATGCGCAGGGTCTTGAGCCCGTATTCGGCCATCAGGGCGCGCAGAGCTGGCTCGTCCGGGGCCGCCTTGCCGATCCAGCGCATCTCGATATCGACGGTCGAGACCTGGGGCAGGCGGGCATCGACCAGACGCAGCACCGCCAGCACCGACAAGGTGGCGAAGGCGGCCAGAAGGGCCAGCTCCAGCATCCCGACGCCGAACAGCACCCCAACCGCCGAGGTGATCCACAAGGACGCCGCCGTGGTCAGGCCGTGGACCGAAAAACCTTTGCGAAAGATCACGCCCGCACAGAGAAAACCGATGCCGGTCAGGATGCCGTGGGCCATCCGGGTCGGGTCGATCACCAGGGTCTGCCCCGGCAGTGGAATGAAGGCCCAGTTGGCCTGATGCATCGCCGCAAGCATCAGCACGCACGACGCCAAGGCCACCAGAATGTGGGTGCGAAATCCGGCCGGATGGCCGTGATAGGTGCGCTCAGCCCCGATCAGACCGCCGGTGACCATGGCCCCCGCAATGGGCCAGACGAGGTTGAGATCAATCACGCGCGAACGCTCCGTAGCCAGACGAACCGTCTAGCTAGGACTGATTTGCCCGTGCCGCCAAGCCAGCCGGCGGATCAGGCGTCGGTGGGCAGGCGCGCTTCGGGGTCGTCGGCCATCATTTCCGCCAGGGCGCGGTAGGCCTCGGCGGTGTCGGGCAGGTCGACTCCGGTGTCGGGATTTTGGGTGAAGACGTTGTCGAAGAATTCGCCGGCGTCGCTGAGCAAGCGCACGGCCAGGTCGCTGACGCGTGGCGGCGGGTCCAGGCCCTCGACGGCGATGGCGGCGGCCGGGTCGGCGTCGAGCGCGTCGGCGACCTGGCGATAGACCTGGGCGTTGCCGCGCATCATCTCGGCCAGGTCGGGGTTCTGGTCGGCCACCTCCTCGAAGAAGCCGGCGGCGTCGCGCAGCAGCTGGCTGGCCAGGACGGTGACGCGCACGCCGCCGGTCATCCGTGCTCTCCATGCAGGGCCAACAGCGGGATGACGATCTCTTCCTCGTCGTCGAGGTGGCGGATCAGGGCGGGAACGGCGCGGCCCAGAATTTCGCTCAGTCGTCCCAGCTCAGAGAATCCGCCGCCGCCGGTGCTGATGGTCTGATGAAAGGCCAGGCCGGCGCCGTGCAGGGCCTCCAGCTGTTCGTGGATGGCGTCGTGGTCGCGGTCGAGCAGATCCAGCCCATCGGCCACGCGCGGCTCGGCCCGGCGAAAGGCCGGGAAATAGTGGCCGGTCTCGACCCGGTGGTGGCCGTCCAGATGCCCCAGGAAGCCGTTCAATGTCTGGACCAGCGGGGCGTGAACGGCGCGCGGATCCAGCGCGCCCTCGGAGATCAGCCGGCTCATACTCGCCTGCTGGCGGCGAAAGCCGTCGTGCATCTGCAGCCAGAAGCGCGCGGTTTCGGGCAGGGCCGGATCGGCCCAGGTCTCGCGCGGTCGCTCGGCCAAAAGGCAGCGCATCGCCTCGGGCAGGCCCGAGCGGGACTGGAGGGTCAGGTCAGACAAGGGCCGTCGTCTCGGCGATGAAGCCGCCGCCCAGCAGGCGGTCCGGGTCGGCAGGGTCGTAGAGGGCGCAGGCCTGGCCCGGCGCGACGCCTTCTTCGCCCTGGCCGAAGACGACCGAAACGACGCCGTCGGCCAGCGACAGGCGCGCCGGCGACGGCGGGCGGGTCGAGCGGACGCGGGCCAGGACCGTTTGGCCTTCGGCGGCGGCGGTCAGGATGTCCGGCTGATCGCCCAGCCAGTTGGTCTCTTCCAGGCTCAGCGATCCGGTCAGGAGCGCCTCACGCGGGCCGACGATGACCTGACGCGCCTCGGGGTCCAGCCGCACCACGAACAGCGGTTCGCCGACCGCGACATTGAGGCCGCGCCTCTGGCCGATGGTGTAGCCGGTGACGCCTGCGTGCTCGCCCAGCGCCCGACCGTCCATGTGCACGATCTGGCCGGGGTCGCGGCCCTGCGGGCGCAGGCGGTCGATCAGGGTGCGGTAGTCGCCGTTGGGCACGAAACAGATGTCCTGGCTGTCCGGCTTGGCGGCGATGCGCAGGCCCAGTTCGGCGGCGACACCGCGCACCTGGGGCTTTTCCAGATCGGCCAGGGGAAAGCGCAGATAGTCCAGCTGGTCCGGCGTGGTGGCGAACAGGAAATAGGACTGGTCGCGCGAAGGATCGATCGCCTTCCTCATCTGGACCCGTCCATCGACGACGGAGCGGCGCACATAGTGGCCGGTGGCCATGGCCTCGGCCCCCAGGTCGCGCGCGACGTCCAGGAGGTCGCGGAACTTGACCGTCTGATTGCAGCGGATGCACGGCACGGGCGTGCGGCCCATCAGATAGCTGTCGGCGAACTGGTCGATCACCGCGTCGCGAAAGCGGCTTTCGTAGTCCAGCACATAGTGGGGAATGCCCAGGGTCTCGGCCGCCAGCCGGGCGTCGTGGATGTCCTGGCCGGCGCAGCAGGCGCCCTTCTTCTTCAGGGCCGCGCCGTGGTCGTAAAGCTGGAGCGTGACGCCGACGACGTCATAGCCGGCCTTGTGCAGCAAGGCCGCCACCACGGTGGAATCGACCCCGCCGGACATGGCCGCGACCACACGCGATCCGACCGGCAGACCCACCGCCGCGCGCGCAGCCGCAACCGCCCCGTCCAGATCGCCGTCGGCGAGCGGGGTGATGTCGGGGATCGGGCAAGAGGCCTCGGTCAGGTCCATGGCGGGCATTTAGTGCGTCCGGCGCACAATTTCGAGGGCGAGCGCCGCCGGGTCGTTTAGAGTCGCTCTGGCGAGACGGCGCGTCCGGGACTATATTGGCCCCCGGCGGTTGCTGCGGTTCCCGAGAGGGCGCACAAGCTCCAGCGACCTTAATCGTCTCGAAGGGAGCTGTCCCTGTCAGGGCTCGAGGGCCCAGGCACACGGCGCCCACCTGGTTATCCAGGTCGAGGGGGTTGAACAGTCCCGACCGGTCCTCGCGGCGCCGCCACCCTTGCCCTACAATCCAGCCATGACCTCCAAGGTTCAGATGCGCGCCGAGGCGCGGGCGCTGAGGAAGCGGCTGGCGCAAGAGGCGCCGGACGCGGCCGAGCGGCTGGCGGCGTTCGCCGGTGAACTGCCCGGAGCCGCAGTTGTCGCGGTCTATTCGCCCATCGGGGCCGAACTGCATCCAGAGGCCCTGGCCCGACGTCTGGCCGCCATGGATCGTGATCTGTGCCTGCCGGTGGTCCGCGATCTGGATGCGCCCCTGACCTTTCGCGCCTGGCGACCCGGCGATCCGCTGGAGCCGGATGCTGCGGGCATCCCGGCGCCGGCGCTGTCGGCGCGGGCTGTGACGCCGGAGATGATCCTGACGCCGCTTCTGGCCTTTGATGATCAAGGCGGCCGCCTGGGCCAGGGGGGCGGCTACTATGATCGGACCTTCGCGTCGCTTCCGGGCGCCCTTCGCATCGGCGTGGCCTATGCCGGACAAGAGATCGCGCGCGTGCCGATGCAGGCGCATGACATTGCCCTGCATGGCGTTCTGACCGAGACCGGCTATATCCCCGCCCGAAAGGGATGATCGGATGCGCCTGGCCTTCTTTGGAGACGTCGTCGGCAAGTCGGGCCGCGACGGGATTTCGGACTATCTGCCGGGCCTGCGCCGGGACCTGAAGCTCGACTTCGTAGTGGTCAACGCCGAGAACGCCGCCGGCGGCTTCGGCATCACCGAGAACACCGCGCGCCAGCTGTTTGACGCAGGCGCCGACTGTCTGACCCTGGGCAACCACTCGTGGGATCAGCGCGAGGCCCTGACCTATATCGTGCGCGAGCCGCGTCTGCTCAGGCCCGCCAACTATCCGCACCTGATGGATGCGCCCGGACGCGGCGCGGATGTGTTCGTTCTGGCGGACGGGCGCCGGGTGCTGGTGATCTCGGTGCTGGGCCGGGTGCATATGGATCCGATGGACGATCCGTTCTCGGCGGTGGAGCGCGAGCTGAACGCCGCGCCGCTGGGCGTGGTGGCCGACGCCGTCATCGTCGACGTCCACGCCGAGGCGACCAGTGAAAAGATGGCCATGGGCCATTTCTGCGACGGCCGGGCCAGCCTGGTGGTCGGCACCCACACCCATGTCCCGACCGCGGATTGTCAGATCCTGAACGGCGGCACCGCCTATCAGACCGACGCGGGCGGCTGCTGCGATTATGATTCCGTGATCGGCAACGACAAGGAAGAGCCGCTGCGCCGTTTCACCACGCGGTTGTCGGGCGGGCGCTACGCCCCGGCGTCCGGCCCGGCCACGGTGTGCGGCGTCTATGTCGAGACCGATGACAGGACCGGCCTGGCCACGCGGATCGAGCCGATCCGAATGGGGGGGCGGCTGAGCCAGAGCGTGCCCAGCCTCTAGGCCGCCGCGAACACGGCGATCGCGGCGCAAACCCCGATGGCCAGAGGCGCCGACAGCGGATTCTTCCACAGCCAGATCAGCGCGGAAGCGCCAGCGAACAAGCCCGCACCGATCAGGGGGTTGGTGACGGAGAGCCACTGGCTCCAGCCCAACTGGATCGCGGTGGCCGCGATCAGGCCCACGACCGCCGCCGCCACCCCGTCGAGCAAGGCGTGCAGCCGGGCGTTTTCGAGCACGGCCTCCAGCCGGTCGTAGAAGATCATCGAGAAGGCGAAGGCCGGCAGGAAGATTCCGGCGGTGATGGCCACGCCGCCCCAGGGGCCGCCCGCCGCGTAGCCGACGAAGGTGGCGAAGATGATCAGGGGCGCGGGCAAGACGCTGGACAGGGCCAGACCATCGAGGAACTGGCTGTCGCCAACCCAGCCGGCGCGCGCCGAATCCGCCCGCAGGAAGGGAATGGCCGTATAGGCGCCGCCAAAGGTGAACAGGCCGGCTTTCAATCCCGCCAGGAACAGCAGCCAGGCCGGCGCCGACCCCGGCTCGGTGAGGCCGGTTGCGGAAAGATCAGCCGACCCGCCGCCGTCCGACAGTCCGGCCAGGGCCACGGCGGCGGCCAGGGCCACGAGCGCGGCGGTCGCGGCCCAGCCCGTCTGCCCGGATCGGGCCAGGGCGTAGATCAGCCCGGCGGCGGGCAGGACGATCCAGAAGCTGGTCCCCGCCAGGGAGGCGGCCAGGGCGGCCCCCGCGATGGCCCACAAGGCCGCGCTGTTGAGAATGTGGCCGCCGATCTTGAACACCGCCCGCACGATCAGGGCTAGGACCGCCGCCTGGGCGCCGAACAGGGCGGCGATCAGCCAGGGCTGATCCATGTCGAGGCGGAAATAGAGCCAGCTCAGGGCCATCATCAGCACAAAGCCGGGCAGCATGAAGCCAAGGCCGGCCAGAAATCCGCCGATCCGGCCGCGCGCGCGCACGCCCAGATGGACGCACAGCTCGTGCGCCTCGGGTCCCGGCAGCACCTGCATAACAGCCAAAAGGCGATTGAAGCGGGCCGACGAGATCCAGCCCTCGCGCTCGACCAGCTCGCGCCGGATCAGAGCGATCTGAGCGACAGGTCCGCCAAAGGCGAGAAGGCCGAAGCGAAGGAAGCGCAGAAACAGCGCCGCAAGAGACAGGGGCGGCGGCGTCGGCTCGCCCGGGACGGCTGTGATGATCTCGGCCATGGTCGCTCCTCGGCGCGTACGCCTCCAGGAGCGGGTCTTGGGCGACTCTCGCCTGACCGGGCGCCCGCGTCACGGCCCGATGCGGCACGCTAGCACAGAGGCGCTGGCGGCCAAGCCTCGATCAATGGCGTCAGGTCACCGCTGCGATAGATCCAGCAGCAACGCATAGGCGCGGGCGCGGCTGGCGATCTCCGTTTCGACCGAACCCGCCAGATGGCCACCATCGAACTCGACCTGGAACAAGACGTCGCCACTGCCCGGAGCGCCCGCCGCCCGCAGCCGGGCTGCGGTCTTGGCCGAGTGCCACGCAGCGACGCGGCGGTCATTGACGCCATGTTCGAGCAGCACGGTGGGATAGCGCTCGCCGTCACGGATAGACTGGAGCGTGTCCATGGCCAGCAGGCCCAGGAACCCGGCCTTCGTCGCGGTGGACCCGAACTCGGGCACATTGGCCAGGCCATTGGTCTCCGCCTCGAAGCGAAGCGGGTTGAGCAGGCCGGCGTTGGCGACCACCAGGGCGAACAGGTCGGGCCGCTCAGTCATGGCCCGTCCGACCGCGATGCCGCCCGCCGAGCCTCCCATGACGCCCAGACGGTCCGGTGCGGTCACGCCTGCGGCTACGAGGTGTTCACAGCAGTCGATCAGGTCGCGCCAGGTGTTCGGCTTGGTCCCCCTCCTTCCGGCTTGCCACCAAGGGTTCCCGCGCTCGCCGCCTCCGCGAACGTGGGCGATGGCCAGGACGCCGCCGCGTTCAAGCAGCGCAACGCCCAACGGATTGAAGTCGGCTGACTGTGATTGGCCATAGGCGCCGTAGGCTGTGACTATGCAGGGCGCCGATCCGTCGAGCACCAGGTTGCGCGGGACAATGACGGTCAGGGGCACGCTTTCGTTATCGCGGGCCGACACCATGATACGCCGGGCTTCGAAGGCCGTGACATCGACTTGCCAGGGCGGTGTCAGGTCGATCCGCTGCGGCTCGGCCGAGCGACTGAAGCGCCAGATGGCGGGGGGTTCGAGCCAGGTCGACAGATGGACGAAGACGCCACCACCACCTTCGCCGAACGCCAGGTCATTGATCGCTCCGTCCGTCGGTAGCTCCAGTTCAAGCGCCTCCCGTTCATTGGTTACGAGAAAAAGCTGGGAGTGGCCGTTGCTGTCGGCGGCCACATACAACCCCTCCTCGACCAGGCTGGCCTGGTTGAGCATGCCCCCTTCGAAGGTCGCCATGATCGTCTCGGTCGAATTGTCGGGTCCGACGAGGAGGCGTCGGGTGACGACGCTGGCCCTGCCTTCAGTGACGCCCCAAAGCCAGAGCTCATCGCCCTTGATGCCGTAGTCCGGAAATCCCTGCTCGGGAGAATAGATCTCGATCCAGTTCGGCGCGCCGGCCAGGACGTCGACAAGGCGCGCCCGCCACAGGCCCTTGCTGGTGAGAGTGCTGGTTTCGGCGGTGACCCAGTCGCTGTTGCGAAACGTATGGATGTCGATGCTGTCGTGGCGATCAATGCGCACGGTCGGGTCAGTGCCCTGGGCCAGCATGATGCGATCCGCCGAGGTCGAATCGCCCAGTCTATGGAACCGGCAGCTGATCTCAGATCGATAGTCCAGGGTTCCGAACGCGCCGTCGCCGATGTGGGAATAGAAGAAGCCTGAACCATCCGGGATCCAGGACGGCGCCGGGCCCACGCATCGCTCGATCCGGTCGGGCAAGAGCGTTTCAGTCGCCAGGTCGAAGACGTGGATCGTCGCTTCCTCTGTTCCGCTCCGGCCAAAGCCGAATGCGACAAAGCGCTGGTCGTGCGACGCCGACCAGAACTCCAGCGTCAGAGCGCCGCCCTGACCGGCCAGGTCAGCCGGGTCAAAGACGATGCGCTCGCGCGCGCCTTCCCGCACGACGAGGACCGGCCAGGACGCATCCGGCGACTGACGCAGGAAGAGCAGGCGGTCGCCATTCTGATAGGGAAGGGAGACGCGGGCATAGTCAGCTCCCAGTTCACGCATCCGCGCCGACAGGCTGGCGTAGTCCGGCAGGGCCTCCAGCGTCCCACGCGCATGAGCGTCGTTGGCGCGCAGCCAGGGCAGCCAGTCCGGGTCGGCGGCGGTCTCCATCCAGCGATAGGGATCGACCACGGTGCGATCGAAAAAGGTCTCGGAGACCGGCTCGATGCGCGCCTGCGGCCCTGGAACAAGGCGGCGCGCCTCGACCTTCAGGCCTGAGCCGGCAGCCGTTGCGGCCACGGCCGCGCCCAGCAGAAATCGACGTCTGTTCAGTTGCATGGCCCCTCCGGCCGCAACTTTCGGATCAGTTGTATGCAGACGTCAACTGACGATGCGATCAGGCGTTGGCCGTGGCCCGTTCGATGCCGTCCAGGATCATGCGCTGCGCCTCAGCCTTGTCGCCCCAGCGCTTGATCTTGACCCACTTGCCCGGCTCCAGGTCCTTGTAGTGGGTGAAGAAATGCTCGATCTGCTGGATGGTGATCTCGGGCATGTCCGAAATCTCTTCAACCCCGGCGTAGCGCGCGGTGATCTTGGCCGAGGGCACGGCGATGATCTTCTCATCCTCGCCGGCGTTGTCTTCCATCACCAGCACGCCGATCGGCTTGACCGACATGATGGCGCCCGGAACAATGGCGCGGGTGTTGGCGATCAGCACATCGACCGGATCGCCGTCGCCGGACAGGGTGCCGGGGATGAAGCCGTAGTTCCCCGGATAGCGCATCGGCGTATAGAGGAACCGGTCCACGATCAGGGCGCCGGAGGCCTTGTCCATCTCGTATTTGATCGGTTCGCCGCCGATCGGCACCTCGATCACGACGTTCACGTCGTGCGGTGGGTTGGATCCGATGGGGATGGCGTCCAGGCGCATGGGAGCTCCGAAATAGGGGTGGCGCGCCCTCTAGACCGAACCGGCGCCCGGAAAAAGGCCTCAGTGGCGAATTCGCCCCAGCAGGGCCAGGGCGCCCACGGCCGCCAGCACCCCCAGGCCGAAGGCGGCCAGGGTCGCGCCGGTGGCCTGGACCGGCGACAGATGCAGGCGCGGGCGTTCCTGCCAGTGCACGATCTCACCGGCTTCGTCCTCGTCGATCACGAAGCCGTCTTCGTCTGCGTCGATCATGGTGGTCCTCATCGGTTGCGGTCTGTTCAATCCGCCTTGGCGGGAGAAGTTCCCGCCTGATTCTTCAGCCGCTGCTGCCAGGGGCTCGGCTGCGGACCGGCCACGCGGCGCAGGGTGTTCTCATCGCGGTGGTTGAACAGGCCGGGCTGGCCATGCACCGCCAGCTGGGTCTCGGCCACATAGGTCAGGCTGCCGTCGGCGTTGAAGGTCAGGGTCAGGCTGTAGCGGTCGGTGCGGAAGGCCTCTTCGAGAAAGGTCGTCGAACAGATGCCATAGTCAGTGCGGCCACGCTCGGCGCTGAGGATCAGGACATCGTCGCCCGGCTTGGCATGACCCGAGGCCATGGCGACCTGGCCGCGCGGAATGGCCAGCGATTGCGTGATCAGGCCGGTCGCCGGCTCCCACAACCAATAGCCGACCTGGTCGTGCAGGGTGATCAGCTCTTCGTCGGTGGTGATATGGGTGTGATAGCGCAGGCCGTAGAACAGCTGGGGGCCATTGGCCTGGGCGTCGATCGGCTGAAAGACGGTGCGTTCGCTGAAAACCTTGCGTTCGGGCCCATCGGCCTTGGGGTTGATGTCGACGCCGCCCTGGCCCTCCCAGACCCCGGCCAGACGCGCCAGAGGGCCGAGATGGGCCAGGGTGTCGGGCGAAACGTCGGTCGGCTCGGTGAAGATGTCGTCGGGAATCGACATGGAAGCTCCGGTCTGATCAGCCTCAACGGCCTAGCCCAGCAGATCGCCCGATGCGAGTCCGCTTCGGCGCGGCGCGGATGACAGGCGCGGCCGCATCGGCTACATCGCCGCCTCTCCTATTTGCACAGTCTTTCGGACGACCATGGCCGGCCATTCCAAATTCAAGAACATCATGCACCGCAAGGGCCGCGCCGATGCGGTGCGCTCCAAGCTGTTCAGCCGTCTGTCGCGTGAAATCACCGTGGCGGCCAAGTCGGGCCTGCCGGACCCGGCGCTGAACCCGCGCCTGCGCCTGGCGGTCAACAACGCCAAGGCCGAAAGCCTGCCCAAGGATGTGATCCAGCGCGCCATCAATCGGGCTGCGGGCGGTGAAGCCGACACGATGGAGGAGATCCGCTACGAAGGCCGCGGCCCCGGCGGCGTCCAGTTCGTAGTCGAGGTCCTGACCGACAACCGCAACCGGGCGGCGTCGAACGTAAGGGCGGCTTTCACCAAATACGGCGGCCAACTGGGGGAGACCGGCTCGGTCACCTTCATGTGGGACCGGGTCGGCAAGATCGAATACGCCGCTGAAGCCGGCAGTGAAGACGCCGTCATGGAAGCCGCCATCGAGGCCGGGGCCCAGGACGTCGAGAGCGATCTGGTCAAGCCGGACATCTACGAAGATGCGCCGGGTCACACCATCTGGACCGGGTTCGAAGATCTGAACGAGGTGGCCGAGGCGATGTCCAAGGTGCTGGGCGACCCGCGCTCAACCGCCATCGTCTGGAAGCCGCAGTCCGAGACGCCGCTGTCGGGCGACGCCGTCGGGACGTTGTTCAAGCTGTTCGACGCGCTGGACGCCGAGGACGATGTGCAGCAGGTCTATTCCAACGAAGACATTTCCGAGGAAGACGCGACAAAATACGCGGGCTAAGGTCGCTCGGCATGACCGAGCAACCACCCCACGAGACCATCGAGCCTAGGTCGCCACCCGAAAATTTGACGCCGCCGGACGCGTTCGCGGGGCCGAATGCGCTGGAGGAGGCGTCGCACCGGCGCACGGCCTTGATCGTCTGGGGTTTGGTCGGCCTGGTCTTCGCCGGCGGCGTTGGAGTGATGGCCATGACCTGGCGCGAGGCCCTGCCGTCATTCGACGGCCAGGCGTTCGAGGCGCCGCAGATCGAGATTCCGCAGATCGAAATGCCTTTCGGCCGCGATGATCCACGCCCGCCGACCGACGCTGTCGAGGCCGCGCCGGCCCCCGAAGGCATGGCGAGGTCGCAAGGCCGCGATGCCGAGCCGGTGGGACGATCAGACAAACCGCCGGCTGAGTGACCCGGTCTGGGGCGCCTGGGGCTGGACCGCCCTGGGCTCACTCCCTAGATGCAGCGCCTCCCCGAAACCGATATTTCTATGACCCCCAAACCGACACTCGACAGCCTCAATGCTGAGGTGCTGGCGATGCGCGCCGCCGTGCGGGCGATCTCTCGCCTTCAGGCGCGGCGCTCGCCGTCCGCCCGTTCCGAATTGGTCCAGGCCCTGGCCGAGGAAACCGGTCGGCTGGGCGAATCCCTGCCTGCCTTTGATCAGGTCGGCCGCGATGCGGCCGCGCGTGCTGGTGAATGCCTGGCGCAATTCATCGCCGAACTGGCCGACGAGGCCGAAGCCGCCTAGGGCGGATCACTCCGCTCCAGGATCCGATGGGCGCTGTCCAGCTCGTGGATCAGGGCGCGCGCGAAGGTCAGGTTCTGACCGCGCGACAGCGTATCCTTCGCCAGTCGGTAGCCTCCCTTGACCCTGTCGATCTGACCGATCGTCGCCAGGTGTTCGAGCCGGCGCCGCACCGTCTCGCGCGCCAGGCCGCAGGAGGCGGCGACGGCGCGGCCGCTGATCGGCCGGAACCAGTTTGGCGGCAAGGGTCCGGCGTCCATGATGCGCTGGGCCTCGTCGCTGCGGTGGGCCGGCGCCAGGCTGCCGGCCGCCACCGTCAGAAACACACAGATGGTCTCAAGATCGTCGTCGGGAAAATGATCCAGGGCGAGACGTTGGATACGCAGCAGAATTTCGACCGCGCGCAGCGCCTTGACCCGTTCGCCGGGCTGGACGTCCAAAGCTGGATCGGGCGGCGTCATCCGGCCTCCGCCAATCGCGAGTAACGGCGTTCTACACGAATTTGAGGCGGTTGGCGCGGGGCAGGAGACCCCCGGTCAGATCGCGGCGGTCCCGGAGATGTGCGCGTGACCCTCGACGGGGAGCTGGAGGACGAATTGGACGCCGTGCGGGACGGATGGGTTGATGTCCCCGGGAACGCTTTGCGGTCCCTCGCCTCGGCGACTGCGCCGCCAGGGACGAGACGAAAGGGTTGAGCCTAGCTCACCTTCACCCGCGTCGCCGCCTCAGGCAGGTCCTCGCCGAAGGCGCGCTGGTAGAATTCGGCGATGGTCGGCCGCTCCAGTTCGTCGCATTTGTTGAGGAAGGTCAGCCGGAACGACAGCCCCAGGTCGCCGCCGAAGATGATCGCGTTCTGGGCCCAGGTGATGACGGTGCGCGGGCTCATCACCGTTGAAATGTCGCCGTTCATGAAGGCGTTGCGGGTGAAGTCGGCGACACGGACCATGGCGGCGATGCGACGCCGCCCTTCGGTGTCGTTCCACTCGGGCACCTTGGCCAGAACGATCTCAGCCTCGACGTCGTGGTCCAGGTAGTTGAGCGTGGTGACGATGGACCAGCGGTCTAGCTGGGCCTGATTGATCTGTTGAGCGCCGTGATACAGGCCGGTGGTGTCGCCCAGACCCACGGTGTTGGAGGTCGCGAACAGGCGGAAGAACGGATGCGGCCGGATCACCCGGTTCTGGTCCAGCAGGGTCAGGCGCCCCTGCGCCTCCAAAACGCGCTGGATGACGAACATCACATCGGGGCGGCCGGCGTCATATTCGTCAAAGACCAGGGCGATGGGCCGCTGCAGCGCCCAGGGCAGCATCCCCTCGCGGAACTCGGTGACCTGTTTGCCGTCCTTGAGGACGATGGCGTCCTTGCCGATCAGATCGATGCGGCTGACGTGGGCGTCCAGATTGACCCGCACCATGGGCCAGTTCAGCCGCGCCGCCACCTGTTCGATGTGGGTCGACTTGCCGGTGCCGTGATAGCCCTGGACCATGACCCGCCGGTCAAAGGCGAAGCCGGCGCAGATGCTGAGCGTCGTCTCAGGGTCGAACCGGTAGGCCTCGTCCAGCTCTGGGACGTGCGGATCGCCGCCGGCAAACACCGGCACCTTCATGTCGCTGTCGACCCCCAGCATCTCTCTAACCGTCGCCCAGCGGGCGGGCTCCAGGCTCAGAAGCGGGTCGGAGGCGGTGTCGGACGGCGTGGACATGGGCGTGACATAGAGCGCCCGGCGGCCCGGCTCAACCTGGCGCTTGACGGATCGGTCCGCCTAATAGATAACTGACCGGTCAGTTATATAAGAAATGACCATGAACGCTCTTCCTCCTGGTGACCCCAAGTTCCGCCGTCGTCCCGATGATCGGCCCGGCGAAATCCTGGCGGCCGCGCTGGACGTGTTTTCCGAACACGGCTTCCAGGCGACCAGGATGGAGGAGGTGGCGCGCCGCGCCGGCGTCTCCAAGGGTGCGGTCTATCTGTACTTTCCGACCAAGGAAGAGCTGTTTCGAGCCGTGATTCAGGACGCGGTGGCGCCGAACTTTGAGGTGCTCAAGGCGCTGGTTAGCCAAGCCCCATGCTTCGAGACGGCGCTGAAGATCAGCGTGCCGGGCATGGCTGAGAAAATGCTGCAGGACGGCCAGATCACCGGCGTCATCAAGCTGATCATCGCCGAAAGCCGGGCCCGCCCCGAGCTCGCGCAGATGTGGTACGCCACGGTGCTTGAGCCGGCCCTGGCGGTTCTGATCGGCCTGATCGAACGGGCCCAGGCGCGCGGCGAGGTGCGGCCCGGCGATGCCCGCTACTTCGCTTTTGGTTTGATGGGGCCGATGCTGCTGTCGGCCATCTGGCGCGAGACCTTTCAGCCTATCGGCGCGCAGCCGATCGAGGTGGGCGTCTTGGCTGAGCAACATCTGGATACGGTGCTCAAGGGGATGCGGCCATGAACCGGAATGTGGTGATCGCGGCGGTGCTCGGCATCGCCGTCGTGGGCGGCGCAGTTTACTGGATGTTCGGGCGTGATGGCGCGCCGGCGACCCTGGGCGGCTATATCGAGGGCGACCGGCTCTATCTGGCGGCGCCGACGTCCGGGTCGGTGACCGAGCTCTATGTGCGCGAAGGCGCCCGGATCGAAGCCGGCGCACGCACCTTCCTGATCGACCCGGCTGTGCTGGACGCCCAGGCCGACAGCGCCCAGGCCGGGGTTCGCGCCGCCGAGGCCCGCGCCGAGGATCTGAGACAAGGCCAGCGCGCCCAGGAACTGGCGGTGATCGACGCCGATCTGCGCGCCGCCGAGGCTCAGGCGCGTGAAGCCGAGGCTGAGTACGCCCGGATCGAGCCTCTGGTTCGGCGCGGCATCTACGCCCCGGCCCGGCTGGACCAGGCCCGCGCCGCGCGCGACACCGCCCGAGCCCAGAGCGCCGCCGTGCGCGAGCGCCGCCAGGTGGCCGAACTGGGCGCGCGCCAGGACGCCCAGAGGGCGGCTGACGAACAGACGGTCCAGGCCCGGGCCTCGGCCAGCGAAGCCGGCGCGCGGTTGAGCCAGCTGTCCCCGATCGCCCCGGCGGCCGGACGGGTCGAGGAGGTCTTCTATGATCCGGGCGAATGGGTTCCGGCCAATCAGCCCGTGATGGCGCTGCTCCCCGACAACCGGGTGCGGATCGTCTTCTTCGTTCCCGAGACCGAGATGGCGCGCTATCGCACGGGCCGCACCGTTCAGTTCGGCTGCGACGGCTGCGCGCCCGGCCAGGCCGAGATCGTCTGGGTCAGCGACCGGCCCGAGTTCACCCCGCCGGTGCTCTACAGCCGCAACAACCGCGATCGCCTCGTTTACCGGGTCGAAGCCCGCCCGACCAATCCGGCGCAGCTGAACCCCGGCCTGCCGGTGGATGTCGAACCGCTGGGCGCCGCGCAATGAGCGATCCGGTCATTGACGTGCGCGACCTGAACAAGTCCTTCGGCGCCCTGCACGCGGTGAAGGACTTCTCGATTACGGTCGAGCGCGGGCGCATCTGCGGCTTTCTGGGGCCCAACGGCGCGGGTAAGACCACGACGCTGAGGATGCTGTGCGGCCTGCTCAGGCCCGACAGCGGTGAAGGCGAGGTGCTGAGCCTGGACGTCATGCGCCAGGCCGATCTCATCAAACAGCGGGTCGGCTACATGACCCAGAAATTCTCGCTCTATGAGGACCTGTCGGTCGAAGAGAACCTGATGTTCGCTGCACGGGTGCGCGAACTGGACCGACGGCCCCAGCGCGTGACCGAGGCCCTCGAGCGCCTGGGCCTGACCGCGCGGCGCAAGCAGTTGGCCGGGACCCTGTCCGGCGGCTGGAAGCAAAGGGTGGCGCTGGCGGTGGCGACCCTGCACACGCCGGACCTTTTGTTGCTGGACGAGCCGACGGCGGGCGTCGATCCTGAGGCGCGGCGCACCTTCTGGGACGAGATCCACGCGCTGGCGGCCGAAGGCATGACGGTGCTGGTGTCGACCCACTACATGGACGAGGCCGAGCGCTGTCACGAGATCGCCTATATCGCCGGCGGTCGCACCCTGGCGCGCGGAACGGCCGACGAGGTCATCGCGGCCTCGGGGCTGATCACCTTCGCCGCGACCGGTGACGGTGCCGATCGGCTGGCGGTCAAGCTGAGGGAGGCGCCCGGTGTGGCCATGGCCGCCGCCTTTGGTGCGACCTTACACGTCTCCGGGCGCGACCGAGCGGCGCTGGAGGCGGCGATCAAACCCTATCGCGGCCAGGGTCTGGACTGGCATGAGACGAAGCCGACGCTGGAGGACGTCTTCATCCAGCTGATCCACGATCTGAACGCCGAAAAGGCGCGGGCGGAGGCGGCCTGATGTCGTGGACCCGCACCTGGGCGGTGATGGCCAAGGAGTTCGGCCAGCTGCGCCGCGACCGGATCACCTATGCGATGATTCTGCTGCTGCCGATCGTTCAGCTTCTCCTGTTCGGCTATGCGATCAACGGCGATCCGCGCCAGCTTGAAACGGCGGTTCTGGTTCAGGACCAGGGTGCCTTCGCCCGCCCGATCCTCACGGCGCTGGAGAACTCGGACTATTTCGACATCGTCCAGGTGGCCCGCAGCCCAGCCGAGCTGGACCGGGCGCTGGAGCGCGGCGAGGTGAAGTTCGCCGTCACCATCCCGGCCGACTTCAGCCGCCGGGTGATCCGCAGCGACGACGCCCGCATCCTGGTTGAGGCCGACGCCACCGATCCGTCGGCGACCTCCGGGGCGCTCGGCGCCCTGGCCGGCCTGCCGGCCCAGGCCCTGAGCCGGGAACTGAGCCTGGCCCGGGGTGTCCAGGCCACGCCGGGCGCGCCGTTCGAGGTGGTCGTGCACCGTCGCTACAACCCCGAAGGCGAGACGGCCTTCAACATCGTGCCGGGCCTCTTGGCCATCATCCTGTCGATGACGTTGGTGATGATGACGGCGCTGGGCATGGCCCGCGAACGTGAGCGCGGCACGATGGAGTCGCTGCTCTCCACACCGGTGCGGCCGATCGAGGTGATGGCGGGCAAGCTGGCGCCCTATGTCGGGGTCGGCCTGTTCCAGTCGGTGGTCATTCTGGTGATGGCGCGGGTGCTGTTCGACGTGCCGATGATGGGTGGATGGCTGGCGCTGGTTTTAGGCCTGAGCCTGTTCATCATCGGCTCGCTGGCCCTGGGCTTCCTGATCTCGACGGTGGCCAGGAGCCAGCTTCAGGCCATGCAGGTCAGCATGTTCTATATGCTGCCGTCGATCCTGCTGTCGGGCTTCATGTTCCCGTTCAGCGGAATGCCCGGCTGGGCCCAGGCCATCGGTGCGGCGATCCCGGTGACGCATTTTCTTCGGGTCGTGCGCGGAGCCCTGCTGAAGGGCGTGGGCCTGGCTGACGCCGCGCCCAGCCTCCTGGCCCTGGTCGCCTTCGTCGTCGTCGTCACCGCCCTGGCCATGAGCCGCTATCGGACGACGCTGGACTAGGCCCGATCCCGCCGGCGGGCAGACAAACGGACATGTCGATCCAGCGCCTTGCGTGACCTGGCGCGTCAAATTCTACCGTGAGTTGAAGGCGCGACCGTGCATGGCTCTGCCAGCAGCCCAGTCTGCGACCGGCGCCGATGTCAGAGACCGGGGCATCGGTACGGCTCACGTTCTATCTATGGGGCCCGCCAAGGTCGGACGGTCACTATTTGAATATAAATTCAACTATATAGATAGATCTTGATCAAGAAGCGACCTCCGATGATCAATCCCGGCGTCCGTCGACAATATTGAAAAACAACGTTCGCTCAGAACGCAACCTATGATATGATTGGGCCAGAACGGGGAGCATCCTGATGGCCGTCAAACCAGTGAGAATCATGGGCGTTCATGGGCTGGGCGATCAACGCCAGTCCGGCTGGGCGGCGAAATGGGAGGCCGCGATCGCGGGGATCGCCGCCCAGGTCGAGGGCCTGGACCCCGTGTTCGAGCCGGTCACCTACGACCCGATCTTCGAGAATACGCGCCTGAGCATCCCCGAGATGATAAAGGCCGTCGGCAAGCTGGCCATCAGCGGCGTGCTCGGCCAGCGGGGTGAGAGGGGATTCTTCAGCAACGCCTCGAACAAGGTTCGCTGGTCGGCCGGCTATGTCGTGGCATGGGTCGAGGACAAGGAATTCCAAGCTCAGACGCGCAAGCTGGTTCTCGACAAGGTTCGGGAACTGAGGCCCGACGTTATTCTGGCGCACAGCCTGGGGTCGCTGGTCACCTACAACGCCTTTTCCCACGAGGACGCCCAGGAAGCCGAGGTCGCGGCCATCCTGAAGAAGGCCCGCTACGTGACCCTGGGGTCGCAGATCAACAATCCCTTCGTCGTGCGCAACCTGACCAATGGGCGGGTCATGCCCCTGGCGGTCAGATTCTGGACCCACCTCTACAACCGACATGACGATGTTTTCACCGCGCCGATCACCCTCCAGGGGGCCGACAATTTCAGGCAGGTCGAGACGCCGTTCGACACCAACGATGACCACTCGGCTGAGAGCTACCTGACCGAGCCGCCGACGGTCGACAACCTGTGGCTCCCGATTGCGGCGGAAGCGTCAGGCGCCCGGGCCTTCACCGCCATCGGGCCGACCAAGGCGATGGCCAAGGCCATGGCCAAGGCCCGTGCGCCTCGACGCAAGGCACTGCTGATCGGGATCAATGACTATCCCGAGGAGAGCCAGCGGCTGGAAGGATGCGTCAACGACGTCTTCACAATGAGCGCCGTGCTCCAGCAGTGCGGTTTCGACCCGGAGGACATACGCGTCTGTCTGAACGAACGGGCCGACACCAAAGGAATTCTCAGCCGGCTTGAATGGCTGCTCGAAGACGCGACGGCGGGAGACGATCTGATCTTCTACTACAGCGGCCACGGCGCCCGCATTCCCGAGTATGGCGAGACCGACCAGCCCGACCGGTTCGTCGAGGCGCTGGTGCCGTGGGATTTCGACTGGACTCCCGAGCGCTGGATCTCGGACGGCCAGTTGTCGTTTCTGTACAGCCAGCTTCCGAACGACTGCCGCTTTATGATGATCCTCGACTGCTGCCATTCCGGCGGGCTGGCTCGGGACGGAGGCCCGCGACCGCGCGGCATCACGCCGCCCGACGACATCCGCCACCGCGAATTGAAATGGGATGTCGCTACCGAAATGTGGGTCCAGCGTGACTTCACCCGCATCAACGAGGATTTCGCGCCCAAGGATCAGGCGGAAACGACCGAGAAGTTCTTTGGCAAGCAGGGCGCGACCTACCGCCTGGGTCGGTCAGGCATGTTGCGTGGCCTCAGCTCGCGCGAGTACCAGATGCTCAAGAAACAGGATCCGGAGATGGCGCGCGGCGCCTATCTGCCGGTGATTATCGAAGCCTGTCGGGAAGACGAGTTCTCCTACGAGTATCGCCATGGCGCCACCAGCTATGGCGCCTTCACCTTTTGCCTCGCTCACATCCTGAGGCGCGAGAAGACCATCACCTTCGACGCTTTGGTGGCGCAGGTGGCCGAGCGCCTGAAAGAGCTGAAATTCGCGCAGAACCCCGACATCCTTGGGCCGGGAGCCATCGTGCACAGCAAGGTGCCGTTCGTGGCGGGCGGCTAGGCCATGCCCGCCTTCTTCAGGGTGCGGAAGGCTATCAGCACGCGTTGCAGCTTGTCCTCCGCCCCGCGGTCGCCGCCGTTCATGTCGGGATGACAGCGCTTGAGCAGGTCGTGGTAGCGCATCCGGATCTGCTGGGCGTCCACGCCGTACTCCAGATCCAGGTCGGCCAGCGCCTTGCGCTCAAGCTTGCCCAGGCGTGTCTCAGGGCCCGGCTCGACCTCTGGCGCGCGGCGGGCGCCGCCGAACATCTCGAAGCTGTCGCGCCAGGAGCCGGCTCCTGAGTTCTTGCCGGCCCCGAACTTGGCGGCGAAGGCGGCGGCCTCACGGCTCATACGACCGGCCTGCATCTTCCAGGTTGGCCGCCCGCCGGTGGTCATCTCATCCTCGCGATGGGCCCTGACCTCGCCCTCACTCATGCCGGCGAAGAAGTTCCAGTTCTTGTTGTACTCGGCGGCGTGCGCTTGGCAGAAGTCATAGAATTCCCGCGTTTCCCTGGACTTGGGCGCGCGCGCCGTCGCCGGCTTGCGGCAGGTGGGCCAGTCGCACGGCTGCTCGCCTGGCTTCAGGCCGTACACCTCGGCGGCCTCGTCCTCAGGCTTGGGCGGTTTGACCCGAATGTCGGTAAAGCGCGGGCGATATTGAAAGGCGTCATCCATCACCCCCAAGTGTAAGGTCGATTCTGGCCGCTTCAAGGAAGGAACCCGTCCGTTGAACGAAGGACCCGTGGCGCGTGACATCCGCGCCAAGCTGGAGGCGGCGTTCGCGCCGACCGAACTGAGCATCCAGGATGATTCCGCGCGCCACAGCGGACATCACCATGAGGGCGGCGTCGATGGACGTGAGGGCGGCGAGAGCCACTTCAATGTGCGCATCGTCTCGGCGGCTTTCGCCGGGCAATCCCGGATCGCGCGGCAACGGGCGGTCAACGCCTGCCTCAAGGTCGAGCTGGCCGGGCCGGTTCACGCCCTGTCCGTGCGCGCCCTGACGCCGGACGAATAGCCGCGTTCACCCGATCTTAGAGGTCGGCGCCTAGCCTGCACGTAGAAGTCGTACGTGGAGGGGGTGTCATGGGGGTAACGGAGCCGCAACCGGCGACCGCAGCAGCCTCGTCGACAGCTGCCCAGCATATCCCGCAATCGGAAGCGGCGCAGGCCCTGACCGCGATTCTGCAGACCCACTATCTGCGCTACGGCGTGATCCTGAGCTGGGCGCTCGGCCTGACCGTGACGGTCGGCCTCAAGCTCGGCTTGAGCTGGCTGGTTCTGACCCTGGCCGCCGGCACTTTTCGCGGCTTCGTCGAAAAACGTGTCGCCGCGCGGGTGGGCTCTGGCTATGGCCTGATCTTTCCAACCGTGGCGACGGTGACGACCTGCGCCTGGGCCCTGGCGCCGCTGGTCGCCTGGTTCTCGGACGCCTCATTCGGCCGGCCATTGGCGATGGTGTTCCTGGTCTCGGGCTATATGCTCGTCTTCACCCAGCTGAGGTCCAGCCCCCGTCAGGCGGCGGTGATTTCTTCGCCCTATGGCGTCGTGGCGCTGATCTGCTTGAGCAGCCTTTGGGGGACCCCGGATTTCTGGCCGTTCGTGGCCACGATCCCCTTTGTCGCCGCCGGCTTCTTCGTCCATGTGGTTATGACCATGGTCAAGGAGGCCCGCATCCGCGCGTTCCAGGACCACCAGTCGCACCTGATTTCTGAACTGGAGACGGCGCGGGATCGCGCCGATGCGGCGAATGAAGCCAAGTCCGCCTTCCTCGGCGTCATCTCGCATGAACTGAGAACGCCGATGAACGGCGTGCTGGGCGCCGCCCAGCTCCTGTCGGCGACGCGACTGGACAAGACCCAGAGCGACTACGTCTCGATCGTACGCAACTCCGGCGACGGCCTGCTGACTCTGCTCAACGACATCCTCGACATGACCAAGATCGAGGCGGGGCGGATGGAGTTCGACAACGTCGATATCGATTTTTCTGAACTGCACGAGCGGATCGGCGGCGTCGCCTCGGCCCAGGCCCAGGCCAAGGAGCTGGCGTTCCGGGCCGAGTTTTCCGGCGAGGTGCCGGCCGTGGTCCGCGGCGACCCGGTGCGGGTCGGCCAGGTCCTTCAGAACCTGCTGTCGAACGCCATCAAGTTCACCAGCGAAGGTGAGATTGTCTATCGCATCGCGGGCCAGCGCCTGGCCGAGGATCGGGTTCGCCTCCGTTTCGCCGTCACCGACACCGGCCCAGGGATCGCTGCGAGCGATCTGCAGCGGCTGTTCGAGCCATTCACCCAGCTGGATGGTTCTTCGACCCGGCGCCATGGCGGCACCGGCCTGGGGTTGACCATTTCTCGGCGGCTGGCTGAAATCATGGGCGGCACGATCAGCGTGGATACGCGCCTGGGCCACGGATCAACTTTCACCTTCGAAGTTGAGGCCGAGGTTGTTGCCTGGGAGCGCGCCGGCATCGTTGAGGAATTCCACACCGAAGCCGAACAGGAACGTCCAATGCGGGTGCTGGTGGTCGAGGATCACCCGGTCAACCGAATGATCATCGAGGCCTGGATGGGTTCGGCGGGGCACACCACGGTGACGGCCGAGCATGGCCAGGCGGCGCTGGAGATCTGCGCCACCGAGGCGTTTGATTTGATCTTGATGGACGTGAACATGCCGGTGATGGACGGCCTGACGGCGACTCGTGCGCTACGCCAGGGCGGCGGCCCGAACGAACAGGCTCCGATCGTCGTGCTGTCCGCCTCGGCCCGGATTGAGGACCACGAGGCGGGTCTGGCTGCGGGCGCCGACGCCTATCTCAACAAGCCGATCGATTTTCGCGAGTTGGGCGAGGTGTTGGCCAAGAGTGTCGGCGGACGCGGGGCGCTTCGTCAGGCCGCTTGAGCGGCGAGCTGAATGAACGCCATATGACGCGCCATGTTCAGGCGTCGGTCAACCGCGTTGTCCGAAAGTGTCTCCAACAACGGCGAAGGGCGGTCCGCACCGCACCCGCCGAACCTGGAGAACCCGCATGAAGAAGACCCTCGGGGCGGCCCTTGCCGCTATCATGATGGCCGGAACCCTTGGCGCCGGCGGCGCCGCCTCGGCTCAGTCCTACACCCGCGACCATGACCGTCATGAGCGCTATGACCGCCGCGACGACCGGCGCGAGGATCGTTGGGAACGGCGTCAGGACCGGCACGAAGACCGCTGGGAGCGCCGCGAAGATCGTCGCGAACGCGCCGAACAGCGCCGCTATGACCGCTGGCAGCGCGCCCAGCGCCGCTACAGCGCTGGCCGCTACTATGCGCCGCGCGGCTATCAGGCCCGGTCCTGGGGCTACGGCCAGCGGATGCCGCACCAGTACCGCACCAACCAGTATGTGATCCGCGACTACGGCCACTACGGCCTGTACGCTCCGCCGCCGGGCTACCAGTATGTGCGCAGCGGCGACGACGTGGTCCTGAGCGCGGTCACCACCGGCCTGGTCATCGCGGTGATCGCCAGTCTGTTCCAATAGGCCGCGATCCCAGGCCCAGAGGCGCCCCGGAGGGAAACCCCGGGGCGCCTTTGCTTGCGGCGGTCGCCTCGGCGGTTGAGGGCGGATGACGACAGGCGGCGTCTCGCGCTAAAGCAGATGCATGCATCCGCTCGTCCTGCTTGAACATGTCGGCCTGGCCCTGATCGGCCTGTTCTTTGTCTGGGGCGGTTTCAATCATTTCCGCGTCTTTCACGAGGTTCGCGGCATGTTGGCGGATCGGGGCTGGCCGCTACCGGGCGCGATCCTGACCCTGGCGTCGTTGTGGGAGGCCGCCGCAGGCGGCTTGCTGGCCTCGGGCTTCCATACAGCCTGGGCTGCGGGGGCGCTGATCCTCTTCGTGGCCTTGGCCAGCGGCCTGCTGCTGGATTTCTGGAACCAGGAGGGCGAGGCCCGCTCGGCGTCCCTCAACAGCTTCATGATGAACCTGGCCCTGATCGGCGGGCTGGTGCTGGCCGCGACACTGGCGTGACGGCGGGCCACGGGTCGTTGTAAGACCGGATCAATGAGCCAGACACCTCCTGCCCCCCCGAACGCCCATGCCGGCGTCATCGCGCCGCCGCCGGCGATCTACTTCGGTTTCCTGCTGCTGGGGTGGGTGCTGGACACCTACGTCCTCCACCTGGCCTTTCCCTTCGACCTGACCTTGCCGGTCAAGGTCATCGCGGTCGCCCTGATCCTGGGCGGGCTGGCGCTCGAGATGTGGGCGGGGGGGCTGTTCAAGAAGGCCGGCACCAATGTCGTGCCGTGGTCGCCCTCGACCGCGCTGGTCGAGTCCGGGCCTTACCGGTTTAGCCGCAACCCGATGTATGTCGGGTTCACGCTCGTCTATCTGGGCCTGTCGCTGGGCCTGCAGAGCCCGGCGGCGATGATCCTGCTCATCCCCTGCCTGGCGTTGATGACCTGGGGCGTCATCCTGAGGGAAGAACGCTATCTGGCGGCTCGATTCGGCCAGCCCTATGCCGACTACAAGGACCGCGTGCGCCGATGGCTGTGAATGCAGACGACCTGACCGCGATGGTCGAGGAAGAGCTTGATCAGGCCCAGGCCCTGAGCTGGGAGGAACTGCGGCGGATCACGCCATGGGGCGACAGCTACATGGCCCTGACCCCGACCGGCGAAGAGGTCGAGGTCGAGCGCAACTACCTTTGGAGCGAAGAGGGTAGGGCGGTCCAGATCGAAGTCAGCGTCAGGCGCCCCGGAGACCGGGAGCCCGGCGCGTTCGGAAAGGTCACGGCGCGACCGGTGAGCGAGGCATGATCTGTCGGGTCTGGCGCGGCTGGACCCGGCGTGAGGACGCCGACGCCTATCAGGCTGTGATCCATCACCAGGTCATTCCCGACATCGAGGCGCTGTGCCTGGAAGGGTTCCAGCTGATCGACCTGATGCGGCGCGACGTCGAGGGCGCGGACGGCCCCGAGACCGAATTCTCGACCCTGATGTGGTTCTCGTCTATCGAGGCGGTGATGGCCTTCCTGCCCAATGGGCATGACCTGGCCTATGTGCCGGAGGAGGCGCTTGGCCTGCTCCAGCGGTTCGACCGGACGGCCGCCCACTACGAGGTGCTGGATCACCGTCAGCAGCCGATCCGCCGCTGACGGATCGGCGGCGGCTTCGCCGCCCTAGACCAAGGCGCCGTGGCAGTGCTTGAACTTGCGGCCCGAGCCACAGGGGCAGGCGGCGTTGCGGCTGGTCCGCTGCCAGCCTTCCGGAAGCATCGAGACCGGGACACGCGAACGCTGGTCCGCCGATCCCAGGCCTTCTGGCAGCTGGGCGGCGGGATTTGACATCTCATTCTCGCCGGTCTGCGGGTTCAGGTGCACTTCCTGCACATCGAGCGGCGGCGGCGGCGGGCGGAACTGGAACTCCACCGTCATCAGCCAGCGCGTGACGTTCTGGCGCAGGTTCGACAGCAGCCCTTCGAACAACGAGTAGGCCTCGGTCTTGAACTCGTTCAGCGGATCGCGCTGGGCGTAGCCGCGCAGGCCGATGACCGCGCGCAGATGGTCCAGGTGAACCAGATGTTCGCGCCACTGCATGTCGATCATCTGCAGCAGGAAGTTCTTTTCCAGGCCGCGCATCTGCTCGGCCCCGATCTGACCCAGCCGTTCGGCCGCGCGGGCTTCCGACGCTTGCTGGATACGCTCTTCCATCTCTTCGTTGGAGACGCCCTCTTCGGCCGCCCATTCCGCGATCGGCAATTCCAGGCCGAGCGTTGAGCGCACGCGCTCGTCCAGGCCCTCGATGTCCCACTGCTCGGCATAGGCCTTCTCGGGCAGGAACCGCTCGACCATCTCGGCGACCGAGTCCTGACGGAATTCATTGACCAGTTCCGACAGGTCGTCGGACACCAGGAACTCCTGGCGCTGTTCGAAGATGGCCTTGCGCTGCTCGTTGATGACGTCGTCGTACTTGAGCAGGTTCTTGCGGATTTCGAAGTTGCGCTGCTCGACCCGCTTCTGGGCGGTCTCGATCGCCGAGTTCAGCCACTTGTGACTGATGGCCTCGCCTTCGGCGACGCCGAAGTTCTTCATGATCGAGTCCAGGCGGTCGCCGGCAAAGATGCGCAGCAGATCGTCCTCGCAGGACAGATAGAACTTGGAGAAGCCAGGGTCGCCCTGACGACCGGTGCGGCCGCGCAACTGGTTGTCGATGCGGCGGCTCTCGTGGCGCTCCGTGCCCAGAACAAACAGGCCGCCGGCCTTCAACGCCTCTCCCCGACGCGCGGTGATCTCGGCGGCGACGCGCTCGCGTTCGGCCAGTTCGGCGGCGTGATCCGGTTCGTGGCCTGCCTCGCGCTGGTCGCCTTGCCAGCGCAGCATGTGCATGTCGAGGTTGCCCCCGAGCTGAATGTCGGTGCCGCGACCGGCCATGTTGGTGGCGATGGTGACGGCGCCGGGAAGACCCGCATCGGCCACGATCAGGGCTTCCTGTTCGTGGTGTCGCGCGTTCAGGACGTTGTGCGGCACGCCCTTGCCGGACCTGGTCTCGACTTCGAAGGCGGCGTCACCCAGCTTTTCGCGCAGCTTCTTGCCGGTGCGGTCGGTTTCCAGTTCGCGGCGCGACCAGATCAGCTTGATCGGCTTGCCCCCGGTCTCGGCCATCAGCCGTTCGATCTGGTCGTCCTTCACGCGCCAGATTTCGACGTCGTAGGCGAACTCGGCCAGCAGACCCGACAGGTGCTCGGACTTCTCGATCGAGACGGTGCCGACCAGGACCGGCTGGCCCAGGACATGGCGCTCGGCGATCAGCGAACAGATGGCCTGGTTCTTCTCGGCCATCGTCCGATAGACTTCGTCGTCCTCGTCGATGCGCTGGATTGCACGGTTGGTCGGGATCTCGGCCACGTCCATCTTGTAGATGTCGTGGAACTCCCCGGCCTCGGTGGCGGCGGTGCCGGTCATGCCGGACAGTTTGGAATAGAGGCGGAAGTAGTTCTGGATCGTGACCGAGGCCAGGGTCTGGTTTTCGGGTTGAACCTTGACCTTCTCCTTGGCCTCGATGGCCTGGTGCAGGCCCTCGGACAGGCGACGGCCCTGCATCATGCGGCCGGTGAACTCGTCGATCAGAATGATCTCGCCGGCGCGGATGATGTAGTCCTTGTCGCGCGTGTAGAGCAGATTGGCCCGAAGCGCCTGGCTCACATGGTGGACCACAGAGATGTTGGCCGGGTCGTAAAGGCCCGCTGAATCCTCGGCCAGGTGGCCGGCGGCGGCCAGCATGTCCTCGACCCTCTCGGAGCCGATCTCGCTGAGCAAGGCCTGGCGCTGCTTTTCATCCAGGTCGTAGGTGTCTTTGTCCTTGACCAGCTCGCGCACGATCTCGTCGACGACCAGATAGAAATCCGAGCGATCTTCGGTCGGGCCGGAGATGATCAGCGGCGTGCGGGCTTCGTCGATCAGGATCGAGTCGACCTCGTCGACGATCGCGAAATTGTGGCCGCGCTGGACCATCTCGCGCACGTCATAGACCAGGTTGTCGCGCAGATAGTCGAAGCCGAACTCGTTGTTCGTGCCGTAGGTGATGTCGGCCTGGTAGGCGGCGGTGCGCTGGCCCTGCGACAGGCCATGCACGACCACGCCGACCTCCAGTCCGAGGAAGCGGTAGATCTGGCCCATCCATTCGGCGTCGCGGCGAGCCAGGTAGTCGTTGACCGTGATCAGGTGGACGCCCTTGCCGGACAGAGCGTTCAGGTAGGTCGGGGCGGTGGCGACCAGGGTCTTGCCCTCGCCCGTGCGCATCTCGGCGATGCCGCCCTGATGCAGGATCATGCCGCCGACCAGCTGGACGTCGTAGTGGCGCTGGCCCAGCGTCCGCTTGGCCGCCTCGCGGACCACCGCGAACGCCTCATTGAGGATCTGGTCCAGGGTCTCGCCGGCTTCCAGACGATCCTTGAACGTCTGGGTCATCATCCTCAGTTCGTCGTCCGAGAGGGCCTCGTACTGGGGTTCGAGCGCGTTGATCTTCTGGACGCGCGTGAGCATGTCCTTGACCTTGCGGTCGTTGGATGAGCCGAAAAGCTTCTTGGCGATGCCGAGCATGGAGTACCGGTCAGACGTGGGCGGCGCGCCGCCGCGCGGGAGGATCAAGTGGCCTGGGCAGCGGGGCGGACTGCGCCGCGGCCAGGGTTTTCAAGGGGCTTCAAACCCCTCGACTTGGGCGCGCGCGAGACTTAAGCAGCCCCCCTAGCCCTGTCAACGACACGGGCCGATGATGTTTGTCTTCGTCAGGCGAGGCCCGGCCATGAACGTCCTTTCGATTCCGCGGTTTCTGACCGTGCTGGGCCTGGTCGCCGTGCTGGGCGCGACGGCCTGCGGTCGGACGCCGTCGGACGAGCGGCCGCCTCAGCCCGGCGATGTCGTGGTCGCCCGCGTCGGCGGGGATCCGATCTGGGCTTCTGATGTCAAGCGCGAGGCGGTCGCCCAGGGGCTGATCGGCGAGGGCGAGCCGCTGGATCCGGCCACGGTGCTGTTCCGCCGCGTGCTGGACGAGGTTATCGATCAAGAGCTCCTGGCGCGCGAAGCCGAGCGCCAGGGGCTGGACGACACGCCGCTGGCCCGACAACGTCTGGAAGCGGCGCGCAAGCGTATCCTTGGCGACATGCTGGTCGAGACGGTCGTGGACGACGCCATCACGTCGCGCGCGGTCGAGGAGCTGTACCAGGAGCAGCGTCGCCTGACTGAACAGTCCGAAGAATTCCGGGCCCGGATGATCCTGGTGCGGACCCGCGCCGAGGCCGATGCGGTGATGACGCTGCTGGCCAATGGCGCTTCGTTCGAGGCGCTGGCGGCCGAGCGGTCGATCGATGAATCCACGCGCTTCAACGGCGGCGACCTGGACTATTTCACCGCCGATACCATGCCGCCCGCGTTCGGTCAGGCGCTGGTGGATGCGCGGGCGGGCGATACGGTCGGGCCGTTCCAGGCCGAGGGCGGTTGGGCCGTCCTGAGGGTCGAGGATCGGCGCCAGGAGCAGCCGCTGACGCTGGACCAGGCGCGCCCCCAGATCCTGCGTTTCCTGACCTATGACCAGGTGCGCCAGCTTCTGGAACGGCTGCGCGGCCGGGCTGAGATCGAGATTCTGCTGCGGGACGACCCGCTGACCGTGCCGGGCGCGCCGGAAGAACCCGCCTCGGCGCCGGCCGGGCGCCGGGCGGCGACCCCTGCGGCCCAGCCGGCTCCGCCGGCCCAGACGGCGCCGGCGCAATGAGCCGGGGTCCAGGCAAGTCCGGCGGCGTGCGCGACGGCGCCAAGGCGGTCGGCCAGAGCATCGAGCGGGCGCTGGACCCGCTGGCCTCGGCCCTCAAGAAGGCGTCCGGCCAGAAGGCCGCCGCAGCGACGCCGACCGCGCCCGGGAAGCCGGGCCTGGCGGTGTCGCCCCTGGCGACGCCGTTCCCGCGGATGAAGCCGGTGCCGGGGGTTGAGGCGGCCATCGGACGAGCCGGATTCTACAAGCACGACCGGCCAGATCTGGTGGTGTTCCGCCTGGCTGAGGGCACGACGGCGGCGGGCGTCTTTACGCGCCACAAGATCGGCTCGGCCCCGGTCGACTGGTGCAAGCGGCGCCTGGAGGGCGACGGCGGCGAGGAGGTTCGGGCGCTGGTCGTTAACGCCGGCTGCGCCAACGCCTTCACCGGTCGACCTGGCGCCGATGCGGCGCGGCGGACGGCCTCGGAGGTCGCCAAGCGGCTCGACTGCCGCCAGCGCGACGTCATGCTGGCCTCCACCGGGGTCATCGGCGTGGTCCTGGACGACAAGAAGATCGCAGCGCGGCTGCCCGAAATCAAACAGGCGCTGAAGCCCGGCGGCTGGGATGAGGCCGCGCGCGCCATTATGACCACCGACACCTTCCCCAAGGGGGCCTACGCCGAAGCCGAGATCGAAGGGGTCAAGGTGCGGATCGCCGGCATCGCCAAGGGATCGGGCATGATCGCTCCGGACATGGCGACCATGCTGGGTTTCGTCTTCACCGACGCGGCGCTGTCGCCGGGCGTGTTGCGTGCGCTGCTCAGCCTGCACGTTCGCTCGACCTTCAACTCGGTGACGGTGGACGGCGACACCTCGACCAATGACACCTGCCTGCTGTTCGCCACCGGCCAGTCCGGGGCGCCGCGCATTGGACGTGTGGGCGACCGACGGCTGGCTGATTTCTCGGCCAAGCTGGAAGAGGTTCTGCTTAGCCTGGCGCACCAGCTCGTGCGCGACGGCGAGGGCGCCACCAAGTTCGTCAAGGTCGAGGTCTCCGGCGCCGCCAGCCCGGCCAGCGCCCGCAAGATCGCCAAGTCGATCGCCGAAAGCCCGCTGGTCAAGACGGCGATTGCGGGCGAGGACGCCAACTGGGGTCGCGTCGTCATGGCCGTGGGCAAGACGGAGGAGCCTGTCTCGCGCGACCGGCTGGCCATCAAGTTCGGTCCGCATCAGGCCGCCATCGACGGCGCCCCGGCCCCGACCTATGACGAGGCCCGGATGAGCGCCTACATGAAGAAGCCCGAGCTGACGATCAGCGTCGATGTCGGTGTCGGGCGCGGTCACGCCGCCGTCTGGACCTGTGATCTGACCAAGGGCTACATCGAGATCAACGGCGACTATCGCTCGTGACCTTGCCGATCGTCCTTGTCGCCGCCGCCGCCCTCGTCGATTCCGACGGTCGGGTGCTGATCGGCCAGCGCCCGGCCGGCAAGCAACTGGCCGGCTTGTGGGAGTTCCCCGGCGGCAAGGTCGAGCCCGGTGAGCGGCCCGAAGCCGCCCTGATCCGCGAACTGGACGAAGAGCTGGGTATTCAGGTCAAGGAGGCGTGCCTGGCGCCCTTCGTTTTCGCCAGCCACGCTTACGAAAACTTTCACCTTCTGATGCCATTGTGGCTCTGTCGGCGATGGGACGGCGTGGTGACCAATCGGCATCACGCGGCCCTGGCCTGGGTGCGGCCTAATCGCATGGCCGACTATCCCATGCCGCCGGCGGATCTGCCGTTGGTCGCCTATCTGAGCGACCTGATCTGAGGGAGGCGAACATGCCGGGGTTTTTTCGCCTCCTCCTGCGCGATGAGCGGGGCGCAACCGCTATCGAATACGGCCTGATCGCGGCGGGAATCGGCGTCGCCATCATCGGCGGCATGTCGCTGTTCGCCGCGCACGGAACCGGCGTGTTCAATGTGGCGATGGACGCTGTTTCAGCCGCCCTGATCGGAAGCGAAGCGGGCGGCGCGGCCTAGGCCGGATCGGTCCCGGCCTGGAGCGCATCGAGCACCGCAAGCGCCTGAACCGTCTGTCGCACATCGTGGACACGTAGCGCCGAGGCGCCGTTTCGCGCCGCCTCGATGGCCAGGGCCAGGGAGCCGCCGAGGCGATCCGCTGGATCCGCACCAGCGGGGTCGAGGGCCTGGATCATGCGTTTACGGCTGGCTCCGTAGAGAACCGGGTAGCCGAGCGCCACCACCTGACCGAGTCCGGCGGTGAGCGCCAGGTTGTGCGCCAGCGTCTTGCCGAAGCCGATGCCCGGATCCAGCCAGATGTTCGCTCGGGCCACCCCTTGCGCCTCCGCGACGGCGGCGCGCTGGGCCAGGTAGTCCGTGACCTCGGCCACGACATCGTCGTAGGTCGGCGCGTCCTGCATGGTGCGCGGGTCGCCCTTCATGTGCATCAGCACGACCGGACAACCCAGGTCGGCGGCGCTCGAGACGCTGTCAGGGCCAAAGGTCAGGGCCGAGACATCGTTCCAGAGTGTCGCGCCGGCCTCGACGGCGGCGCGCGCGACCTGCGGCTTCATGGTGTCGATCGAGATTGGGCCGGGCCAGAGGGCGCGCACGCCGGCGATCACCGGACCGACGCGGTCGATCTCCTGCGCCGGCGAGACCGGGGCGGCGCCCGGGCGAGTGCTCTCGCCGCCGATGTCGAGGATGTCCGCCCCCTGTTCAACCAGGGCGAGGGCATGGCGGATCGCCGCCTGAACGTCCACGAGACGGCCGCCGTCCGAAAAGCTGTCCGGCGTGACATTGACTACGCCCATGACCCGCGGCCGCATCACCCGCGTCCCCCGATCAGGTTTCCGATAGCTTCGAGATAGGCGGCGAAGGCGCGTCGCCCGGCCGGGGTGATAGAGATCTGGGTCAGGGGCTTGTTGTCACGAAAGCTCTTGGCGATGGTGACATAGCCGGCCTCTTCCAGCTTCTTCAGATGGACCGACAGATTGCCCTGGGTGGCCTCCAACGCCGTCTTCAGCTCGGTGAACTCGGCGGTTTCGGCGTCGGCCAGATAGACCATGATCCCCAGCCGCATACGGCCGTGGATGACGTCATCGATCTTTCCGAGGTCGGACAGGCCCATGGATCGGCTCAGGCCTCCGGTGCGGCGCGCACCTGACGGTACATGTGCCAGCCCGGCAGGGCGAACAGCAGGAACAGGGCGCCGGTGCAGACATACAGATAGATCAGCGGCTGGCGCACCAGAAGCCCCAGCGCGATGGTCGCAGCCCACCCGCCCAGCGCCGTCGCCAGCATCCACCGCTGCTTTCTCAGCGTCCAGGCCATGAACCATGCCGACGCCTGCAGCCCGAACACCACCGCTGGATAGTACAGCCAGATGGCGAAGTCCTGATCACGCGCGGAGCCGACGCCGAAAATGATGACCATGGCCACATTGGCGAAGCCGGCGGCGGCGAGCCCGGCGCTCGTGGCGCGCGATGACATCGGGCCGCGGGCGTCCGAGCGGTTGCGGGTGTCGTCCTGGACCGCCCAGATGATGATGCCGAGCATGGCCGCGTTGATCGCGATGATGAACGCCAGATTGGCCAGGCCCGGCCAGGCGATCAGGCCCCAGGCCTGGGCGATATGGAACAGGCACTGGACGCCGTACAGCAGGCCGCCGGCGAGATAGGCCACAGCCAGCGTCAAGGGCGGGCGGCCGCCCCCTTCGACGATGGAACGCAGGAAGGCCAGATCAGCCTCGGCAGACTGGACAGTGGGTTTGGCGGGCATGGGTCAGCTCCGTTGGCGGGCGCGCCCCGGGGTGAACGAGCTGGCGTGGATTGGCAAGCTATTCGGCCTCGGCGCGGCGCCAAGGGATGCGGCGACCGTTGAGCCAACGGCCCATGAAACTGTGGCGCACCAGCAGTTCATAGGAGAGAAGGCAGACGGCGAAGACGCCCAGGGACACGCCGCCTAGTTTCAGCCACCACGGGCCCGGCCAGTCCTGCACCCAGACCTGCACCAGCATCACCAGCGGCAGATGCAGGATGTAGATCCAGTAGGAGGCGTCGGCGAGATAACGCCGCACCGGGCTGTGCCGGGAGAGGAAGCGGACACACAGGCCCACCGCCGCCAGCGACGAGGCGTAGACCGCCAGGGCGACCACTGCGGCGGTGATCGCCTTGGTCTGAGTCGGCTCGGCCATTGGGCTCAGGTCCGGTCCGCCGGCCAGCACATAGGCCGCCACCCCAGCCGCCGCCGCAGTCAGCAGATACAGCGGCGACCAGGCGGCGATGCGGGTCAACAGATCGCGCCGGCGGTCCAGCAGAAAGCCCAGGCCGAACGCCAGACCGAAGCCGACCAGGGCCGCGGTGTCGGGGACCAGTCCTTCGTCCGGCGTCGGCACGGCGAAGAAGGCGATCCACGTCGGATCGAGCCAGAAGGCCAAGGCCAGGGGAGCGGCCAGGACAGCCGGCGTCCAGGGTCCGATCAAGGCGCCGGTCAGGCGATCAACCAGGCGCCCCCAGCCGCCTGCGCGATCCAGCAGCGCGAACGGCAGGCGCAGGACCAGCATGGCGGCATAGAACAGGCACAGGACATAGAGGAACCACAGATGGGTCAGCGGGAAGTTGGTCCAGTCATAGGTGGGCGGCGGCGGCGGTTCGGCGCCGGGCGTGACCCAGCCCTGGATGTGCGCATTCCAGACCAGGGCGGTGATGATCCCCGCCATGACGGGCATCCAGAAGGCCGAGAGCGGGCCGGCGATGCGGATCAACCGATCCTTGGCGAAGCCGAGCCAGCCGCGCCGCGCCAACATCAGGTGGGCGAACAGGCCGGCGATCATGAAGAAGGCGGTCATCCGGAACAGATGGATGGCGAAGAACAGCCAGGCCGCGCCGATGGAGCGGCTGCCGTCAACGACGATCCAGGTCTGTTCGGGAAAGAACGACAGGCTGGCGTGCAGGACGACGCCCAGGAGCAGGGCGCCCCCGCGCAGCGCATCCAGGCCGTGCAGCCGTTCAGAGGGTTCGGTGGGGGCGGACGACATGGTTCGATCTCCAATTGGGGCATCCGCGTATCATAGATGTGTTTATAACACAAACTAGTTCATCAATACGGTCTCAAAATGAGCCGATCGCAGGGATCAGCAGAATGGAGGACCGGGATCCGCGTCCGCCGGCGCCCCTCTGATCGCAAAAGAGCCGGCGTCTGTGCGACGCCGGCTCTTGCGGATCCCGAGTTCTCTTCACGCGGCCCCTGCGGCGGCGTGAGGCCGCAGACGCCGGGGCGCGGACCGGCGGTTCGACCTAGTGGACGGTCTGCTGCCCGTCGGATTCGGCGCCCTCGGTCGCCGGCGTCACTGGGACGGCCAGGGAGGGCCCCACGCTGACGTCGCCGCTCTCCTCGCGGTTGGGCAGCTTGCCGTCCTTGAGCAGGGCGCCGATTTCCTCACCGGACAGGGTTTCATATTCGAGCAGGGCCTGAGCCAGCTTCTCGTGGTCGCCCTTCTTCTTCTTGAGGATCTTGCGGGCCTCGTCCCAGCCGGCGGTGACCAGCCGCTTGACCTCGGCGTCGATGGTGCGGGCGGTCTCTTCAGAGACATTCTGGCTGCGCGCGACCGAGTGGCCCAGGAACACCTCTTCCTGGTTCTCGCCATAGGCCACGGTGCCGAGCACATCCGAGAAGCCCCAGCGCGTGACCATGGCCCGGGCCAGCTTGGTCGCCTGTTCGATGTCAGACGAGGCGCCGGAGGTGATGTTCTCCTTGCCGAAGATCAGCTCCTCGGCGACGCGGCCGCCGGCCATGATGGCGATGCGGTCGACCATCTGCTGGTATTTCATCGAATAGCGGTCGCCCTCGGGCAACTGCATGACCATGCCCAGCGCCCTGCCGCGCGGAACGATGGTGGCCTTGTGGACCGGGTCGGCGACCTTGACGTTGATGGCGACGATGGCGTGGCCGGCCTCGTGATAGGCGGTCAGGCGCTTCTCTTCCTCGTTCATGGCCATGGACTTGCGCTCGGCGCCCATCATGACCTTGTCCTTGGCGTCCTCGAAATCGCGATGGGTGACCATCTTGCGGTCCTTGCGCGCCGCCGTCAGCGCCGCCTCATTGACCAGATTGGCCAGGTCGGCGCCGGAGAAGCCGGGGGTGCCGCGCGCGATCGTCTTGACGTTCACATCGGCGGCCAGGGGCACGTCCTTCATGTGCACGCGCAGAATCTTCTCGCGGCCGGCGACGTCCGGATTGGGCACCACCACCTGACGGTCGAAGCGACCCGGGCGCAGCAGGGCCGGATCCAGCACGTCAGGTCGGTTGGTGGCGGCGATCAGGATGATGTTCTCAGAGGCCTCGAAGCCGTCCATCTCGACCAGCAGCTGGTTGAGCGTCTGCTCGCGCTCGTCATTGCCGCCGCCCAGTCCCGCGCCGCGGTGACGACCGACCGCGTCGATCTCATCGATGAAGATGATACACGGGGCGTTCTTCTTGGCCTGCTCGAACATATCGCGCACCCGGCTGGCGCCGACGCCGACGAACATTTCGACAAAGTCTGAGCCTGAGATCGAGAAGAAGGGCACGCCCGCCTCCCCGGCGACGGCGCGGGCCAGCAGCGTCTTGCCGGTGCCCGGAGGGCCGACCAGCAGGGCGCCCTTGGGAATCTTGCCGCCGAGGCGCTGGAACTTGCCAGGATCCTTGAGGAAATCGACGACTTCCTGCAGCTCGTCCTTGGCCTCATCGACGCCGGCGACGTCGTCGAAGGTCTTCTTGCCCTTGTGCTCGGTCAGCAGCTTGGCCTTGGACTTGCCAAAGCCCATGGCGCCGCGCGCGCCGCCCTGCATCCGGTTCATGAACCAGAACCAGACCAGGATCAGCAACAGAAAGGGGGCCACCCCGATCAGAAGGGAGAGCCAGATCGACTGTTGGCCCGACACGACCTTGATCTCGACGTCGGCCGCATTGAGCCGCTCCTGCAGATCCGCATTCGGAATGGGCGTGACGGAACGGAAGGCTGCGCCGCTCTCATAGACGCCGTCCAGCCGGTCGCCGCGCAAGGTCACTTCCCGGACCTCGCCGGCCTCGACCCGCCGCAGCAGCTCGGAGTAGCTGATCTCGGCCGGCCGCCCGGTCTTGGTCTGGGTCTGGGGACCCATGAAGCTGTAGGCGGCCAGCAGGGCCATGGCGATGGCGCCCCAGATGGCCAGATTGCGCAGATTCATTCCCGTCCTCGATTTGGATTCACGAACGCGCAGGCGCGTCCAGACGCACTAGATAGGATGGCGACCTCGGTGACGCCATGGCGGCGCTCAGAGATCTCCCTCTGATTCAACCTGTCCGCAGGCCAGGCGCAGACGACTGGCTACGAGACAGGATACCTCGACAGCCGGGTCTGCAAGAACCGGGCGAGCATCGGGGCTCTGGAATAATACGGGGTGAACGCCACGCGCCGACGCTGGCAGGTCGTTCAACCGGGCGCGGTCTGACGCGGACAGCTGGGCGCGGCGACCGGCGGCCGGCCCGATCCGCCAGCCCGCCTGCGAGGCCTGCACGGCGAACCGCCCGTCCCAGATCAGAACATCGCCGATGGGGAGCGGCTGTTCTGGCGGCGGCCGGCGCCCCGGCTCGCGGCTGATCACAAGCCCGTCGGGGCCCGGACGGGCGACGGCGCCGGCCAGGCTGGACGCGTCGCCAGCCTCCAGGCGCGCCCTCAGCCGATTCAAGGCTCCAGCCGCCGCAATCGCCTCGCACCCTGACGCACAGGCCAGAGCAGGGCCGAGCCAGGGCGTATGGACCGGCGCGGCGATCACCCCTGTTTCGGCCTCGCAAGCCAGATCGAACGGCGCGTCCGGTGTCGCAGTCGGGCGTGGCTGGAGAGCCGGGGCGGCGGCGCGCGCGCGGCTGCGCAGGAAGCGAGGATCGGCATTGGCGGGATCCTCGACCCAGTCCGCGCCCTCGCCGGTCAGCCAGCGCCGCAGATCGGCGCGTGAGACGTCCAGCAGGGGTCGCAGCAGCATCAAGCCGCGTCCGTCCGGCCACACCGGCGATGGCGACCACGGCCGCAGCCGGCCCAGCGGCGTCCCCTGCACCCGCATCCAGTCCGCCTCGGCGATGTCGTCGGCGGTGTGCCCCATCAAGACGACCCGGGCGTCCGCCTCCCGCGCCGCGCCAGCCAGCAGGGCGTGGCGCGCCCGTCGCGCGGCGGCCTGAACTCCGCAGTCGGTTTTGGGCGCCGCCCACGTCAGCCCTCGCCAATGGGCGCCAAGCGCACGCGCCGCTTCGGCGACGCGGGCGTTCCAGAGGCGGGCTTGTGGATTCAGTCCATGGTCGACGCTGAGCACCAGCAGACGCCGATCCCGCCGGCTCGCCCAGGACGCTGCAAGGCGCAGGAGCGCCATGGAATCGCCCCCGCCCGAGACGGCGACGGCGACCGGGTGGGCGGCGCCGGGCGACAGGCGGCGATCCAGCTGATCGAAGACAGACCCGATCCAGTCGGGCGTCAGTTGCACTCGGCCTGGCTGCTGATCTGACCGGCGCGGGTGCGCACGGCGGCGCTGGCGCGTTCGGCGTAGCGGCGGCTGAACTCGCCGAGCGCCTGGCAGGCCTGCTCAGCCCGGTCCGTGGCGGTCAGGGCCGCCGCCAGCTTGACCGTGGCGTCCGCAGCCCAGCTGGCCGACGGCCAGCCGCGCAAAGCGCGCGCATAGTCCTGAACGGCGCCGGCTTCGTCGTCGCCGGCCACGCGCAGGTCGGCGAGGCGGTAGTGGGCCTCAGCCAGACGCGCGCTCTCGGGCCAGGTGACGATGAACAGCTCGAACGCCTGGGCCGCATCTGCGGTCTCGCCGTCACGGACCAGACGCATGGCGGCGTCGAAGTCGCCGGCCTCCGAACCGCTGGGAGAGCGGGGCGCCAACGGGGCGTCGGCGGCTTCGGCCTCGGCGGCCGAGGATTCCAGCTCGGCCAGGCGGCGGGTCAAGGCGTCGATGCGTCCGGCCAGGTCGCGCTGGGTTCGCTCGGCGCCTTCGAGTTCGACCACCAGACGCTCGTTCTCGCCGTTGATCCGGACCAGGGTGGCCTCCAGGTCGGAAAGCCGCTGATCCATCAGATCGACGCGTCCCATCAGGGCCACGACCTCCGGGTCGGCCTCGATGATGACCGGCTCGCCGGCTGCGTTGCGCTGGGTCAGGGCGCGCTCCAGCCGTCGCACATTGCGGTCCAGCCGCTCCAGTCGGCGGGCGTCCCAGGCGATCGCCGGCGGCTCTTGAGTCTGGGCCACGACAGCGCCGCCGCCGACGACCAGGGCGCCGACGCCGGCGCCCAGAGTCAGGGCGAGGGCGGGGACCAGGCCGAGGGCTCCGCGCCGGAGCCGGGATAGCGATTTCAGCGTCATGGACCTTGCCGGAATGAGGGGGGCGGGCGCCGAAGCCCCCGCCCGCTCCAAGATTACTGCGGCGCGCCGCCGGTGATGGTGGTGTGGGCGTTGCGGTTCTGGGCCCAGGCCTCTTCGCTCGAGCCGAAGGCGACTGGGCGCTCCTTGCCGTAGGAGATGGTGTCGATGCGGCTGGCCGGGATGCCGTTGGCGATCAGGAAGCTGCGGACCGCTTCGGCGCGGCGGGCGCCGAGCGCCAGGTTGTACTCGCGGGTGCCGCGCTCGTCGGCGTTGCCTTCGATCCGGACCTGGACCTGCGGATAGCGCGACAGCCACGCGGCCTGGGCCGCGAGGATGCGCGAGGCGTCCGAGCGGATCGAATAGGAATCGAAGTCGAAATAGATCCGGTCGCCGACGTTGATGGTGAAGTCGCGGATCGAGCCCGGCGCGACGGGGCCGCCGTCGACGGGACCGGTCGGGATCGTCGGGCCGGACGGACCGGTCGGCTGGGTCGGGGTTCCGGGCTCCACCGGCGTCGGCGGCGTGGTGCGACGGGTGCAGCCGGCGGCGGCGATCATGGCGACGGCGGCGACGACAATGGCCGTGGTCTTAAGGGGCGTCTTGGTCATCGGTCTGGATCCTCTCTCAGGGCCGCTGGCTCCAACGGCGTAGCTTCGTCTGGTTTCGTAGGCGGGTGTTCGGGTTTCCACCATGGGGATAACGGCAAGTTGACCTTTACCCCCCGGCGGCGAGGCAACTGCCGCCCGAGGCGCCGACGGCGCCCCCGAAGTCGGCGGCCGGCGGGTCAAGCAGGGGCGACCAGGCCGGGTCAGAAGCCGCGCCGCCGTAGGGCGCGGGCCGCAGAATGCGCCCGGTGACGTCAGTGGTCCACAGGTGCGGGCTTTCGCCGGCCTCGCCGCGGAAGAACATGATGTAGCGGCCATTCGGCGCCCAGGTCGGCCCTTCCTGGTAATAGCTGGAGGACAGGATGCGCTCACCGCCGCCGCTGGCGTTCATGACACCGATGTGGAACCGGCCGCCCTGTTGCTTGGTGAAGGCGATCAGGTCGCCGCAAGGGCTCCAGACCGGTGTGTGATAGTTGCCGGATCCCGACGAGATCGGGCGCTGTCCCGACCCGTCGGCGTTCATGACATACAGCCGCGGGCGACCGCCCCGGTCCGAGTTGAAGACGATGCGCGATCCGTCCGGCGAGAATGACGGCGAGGTGTCGATGCCCGGGTCCGAGGTCAGGCGATTCAGCTGACGCCCCTGCAGGGTCATCACATAGATGTCTGAGTTGCCGCCCCGCTCCAGCGAGAAGGCGATGCGCCGGCCATCCGGGGAAAAGCGCGGGGCGAAAACCACGCCCTCGAACTCGCCCAGGCTCTCCTGACGACCGGTTTCGAGATCGAGCAGATAGATGCGGGTGTAGTCCTCGCCCAGCGCCATATAGGTCACGCGCTGGTGGGTCGACGAAAAGCGCGGCGTCATCAGAATGGCGTCTGTCGCGGGCAGATAGACCGGGTTGAAGCCGTCCTGGTCCATCACCGCCAGGCGGGTCGTGCGGTTCGGGCCCCGACCGTCTTCGGCCACGAAGACGATGCGGGTGTCGAAATAGCCCAGTTCGCCGGTCAGGCGCTGATAGACGGCGTCGGAAATCTTGTGGGCGACGCGGCGCCAGTTCTCGGGCGTGGAGGTGAACTGGAAGCCGAGCAACTGGGTCTGCTGAACCGTGTCCCAAAGGCGGAAATTGACCCGCAGCCGCCCGTCGGCGTCGACGTTGACCTGGCCGACCAGCAGGGTCTGGGCGTTGATCTGGGTCCACTGGGCGAACTGCGGCTCGACGTCGACGCCGGGGTTCTGCTGGATGAAGGCGGCCGGATCGATCGGGTCAAAGAAGCCCGAGCGTTCCAGGTTGGCCGAAATCACCGCGGCGATCTCCGGGCCGTACTGACCCTGGAACGGGGCGATCGCGATCGGCAGGTCGCGCAGGACGCCTTCGGAGATGACCACGTCCTCTCCGGTCGGCGGGGCGGATTGGGCCAGCGCCGGCTGGGCGGCGGTCGCCGCAGCGGCGAGGCAGAGGGGGGCGATCAGGGCGGTCAGGCGCATGGGCGCTCCATCAGTCAGGCTTTGAGGACGCCCCCATCTGTCGCTGCGTCCCTTAGAGAGAGGTGAACGGCTATTGCGGCGACGATACGGCGAAGCCGGGATTCGGTCGACCCTGCGGGACCTGACCGGCGCTAGCGGCAGGCGTCGGCGGTTTCGAAGCGAAAGGTGACGCTGGAGGATTGATAGCCGTCGGGCACCTCATAGGGCGCCGCAGCGCGCACGGCGCGCAGAGCGCTTTCGGACGCGGCGCGCCAGACGGATCCGGCCTGGGGACTGACCAGGGTCGGCCCCTCGGTGATGCGACCGCGCGCATCGATGGTCAGGCGCATCCGGACGGTCAGGTCATCGCCTCCGGCCATCTCGCAGAAGGTCAGGTTCCAGTGCGGAATGACCTGGCGGCCGAACAGGGCGACCTGCTGGCCGGTGGCGACGGGCGCGTCGCCGGCGCCGGACTCGGTGGCTGGGGCTCCGGGGCGCGTGGGCCGGGTCGGCTGGCGTTGGCCGCCGCCGGTGAGATCGTCGAGATTGAGAGCCTCCGTCTCGCGCCGCGGCGGCGTCGGGCGTTCGGGACGCGGCTGAGGACGGGTCGGGCGCTCGGACGGGTTCGGTGTCGGTCGCGGCGGCGTCGGGCGCTGCGGCTGGGGACGGGGCGGGGTCGGCGTCGGATCGGGTGCGGGGTGGGGCGCTTCGGCCTCGGGCGATTCAGCGGCGTCGGGCGTCACCTCTTCAACCATTTCCGCAGCCGGCGTCGGGGTCGGTGCCGCCTGACGCTCGATTTCCGAAACGATGGTGACGGGGACCGAGCCGATGCGAATTTCCGGGGGTTCCTCACGCCGGGCGAGCATGATGAGGGCGAGCGCCAGCAGACCTGCGTGCAGGACGAGAGAGACCAGGATCGCGGGCGTCAGCCTCGGCACGTCAGGGCGTCTCCGCAGCCTCTTGGGTCGGTTCGGTCGCCGATGTCGCCGGCGCGGCGCCTTGCGGGCCGGCGCTGTCGGTCACGAGATTGAGTCGGGTGAAGCCCACCGCCGACAGCCGACCCATGACCTGTGCGACCGTTCCATAGGGTGCCTGGTCATCGCCGCGCACGAAGATAGGACGCTCCAGATTGTTGTTGGCCATGGCCGAGATGCGCGGTCCCAGCTGGTCCAGCGTGGCCCGCTCTTCCTGAACATAGAGGGCGCCGTCGCGCTGAATCGAGACGGTGATCGGCTCCTCGATCTGCTCGACCGACCCGGCGTCGGTCTTGGGCAGCTCCAGCGGCACGGCCACGGTCAACAGGGGCGCGGCGACCATGAAGATGATCAGGAGCACCAGCATGACGTCGACCAGCGGGGTGACGTTGATCTCGGACAGGGGCCGTCTGCGGGCCCGGCGGCGTCCGCGAACATGGCCGCCTGATCCTCCGGCGGACAGGGCCATGTCAGAAGCCCTCCGGGCGGGGCTGGGCCGGGTAGGTCGAGGCGGCCGGGGCCGGCGACGACCGCTCACCCAGCCGCTTGGCGATGGCGGCCTGCAGCTCGTCGGCGAAGGTTTCCAGGCGGCCCGCGAACTTGCCCGCGTCGATGGAGAATTTGTTGTAGGCGATATAGGCCGGGATGGCGGCGGCCAGACCGATGCCGGTGGCGAACAGGGCCTCGGCGATGGCGGGCGCCACCGTGGTCAGGTTGGTGTTGCCCTGGGCGGCGATCTCGCCGAACGCGTGCATGATGCCGTAAACCGTGCCGAACAGGCCGATGAAGGGCGAGGAGGTGGCGACGACCGACAGCACGCCCAGGCCCTCTTCGGCGTTCTGGCCCTCGCGCGCGATGATGGCGTCCAGCGTCCGGTCGATGCGGGCGATCAGGAAACCGGCCTGGGCGTCCGACAGCGGGCCGCCGGCGCGAGCTTCTCGCCAGTCGCGAATGGCGGCGACCAGCATTCTCGGCAGCGGCTGGCGTGGATTGGGTCCGGCCTGCTGGGCCAGATCTTCCAGCGAGCGGCCGCTCGACAGGGCCTCTTCAAAGGCGTTGGCCTGACGGTTTAGATTGGTGAAGCGCACGGCCCGGTCGATGATCACCGCCCACGACCACAGCGAGGCCATGGCCAGGCCCGCGATCACGCCCTTGATCACCCAGTCGGCGTGCATGAACAGGTTGATCACATTGAGCGCCTCGGCGGCGGTCGCGCTGATGGGCATGGAGGTCTCCGGTTCCCGAATCGGTCGCCTTTCCGCTTGCAGGATCGGCGCCGCCCACACAAGCGGCCCGGCGTGACGTTTCTAAGGCAGCAGCCAGGGCGCCAGCGCCGATCTCAGGGCCTCGGGCGGACGCCGCGGGCGGCCATCCAAGTCGATGCAGGCGGCCTCGACCTCGGCCTGGGTGAGCAGTTGATCGCCGCGAACGAGCGTCTGGCGGATGATCAGGCGGGGCCCCTTGATCGCCTCATAGAGGGTCTGCACGACCAGGGCGTCGTCGATCCGGGCGGCGGCGCGGAACCGGATGTCCATGTGGGTGACGACGAAGGCGATCGGCTCGGCCTGATCCAGCAGCTCGGCGTGGCCAATCGAGACCAGGCGCAGGAAGTCGGACCGTCCCCGCTCGAAATAGCGCAGATAGTTGGCGTGATAGACCAGGCCCGTGAAATCGGTGTCCTCGTAGTACACCCGGATCGGCAACAGATGCGTTCGGCCGGCGAAGGCGCCGGCGGTGGGGTCAGGCAAGGCGCTCATGGTCATCCTGGCGAAGGCGGGGCGGCGACCGGGAACACGCCCCGGCAGTAGCGGTCCATGGCCTGTTCAAGCGCGGGGTTGCCTGACCGACCGATGACGACCCGCTGCGGCGTGGACACGAACAGGGCCTCGCGCGGCCGTCCGCCCGTTTCGCCGACGCGGGCCAGGCCGCAGACCACGGCGTCGTCCGTGGGCGACACGCGCAGAAACTGGACCTGGGGTCGGCGGATGCTGGCGTCCTGAAGCTGGCGCATGGCGCGCGCCTCGGGGCTTTGGGGGCGGCGGGTCGGGTCGGCCAGGATCACGGCGGCCAGTCCGATCAGGACGGCCAGGCCGACGCCGACCGCCCAGATCCGGTTCACATCACCTTCCCTTGGCCCTGACGCGGAGCTTGCGACCCGCCGCTCGATCCGAAGGTGTCGCACTGGGCGGGATCGCCGCTTTGCAGGCCCCGACGCAGCCATTCGACTCGCTGCTCGGACGAACCGTGGGTGAAGCTCTCGGGGCTGGCCTGACCGCCGGACAGCACATCGTCGCCGATGCGCGAGGCGGCGTTCAGCCCTTCCTCGATATCGCCGGACTCCAGCGTGACCTGACCTCCGGATGCCTGGCCGACACGCGCGGCCCAGACGCCGGCGTAGCAATCGGCTTGAAGTTCCATCGCCACCTGCCAGCGGTTGGCTTCCGCCTGGCTGCGGGCCTGGGACTGGGCCTGTCGGACGCGGTCGGCGGTGCCTTCCAGCGTCTGGACATGGTGGCCGACCTCATGGGCGATGACATAGGCCTGGGCGAAATCACCCTCGGCGCCCAGGCGCTCCGACATGGTGTTCCAGAAGCCGAGGTCCAGATAGACCTGCCGGTCCATCGGGCAATAGAACGGACCCATCGCCGCCTGGCCCAGGCCGCAGGCGGTGCCGGTGCCGCCCTCATAGATGACTACGCGCGGCTCTTCATAGCCCGGTATCAGGCCGGACCAGACATCGGTGGTGCTGGTCTGGATGACCTCGACGAACTGCGCCGCAGGGTCCCCGGGCGAGCCGATCTCGCCTTGGCTGCTGGAGCCCTGGCCCATGCCGAGCTGGGTCGCCACCTGGGTCGTCAGGTTCGGGTCGATGCCGAAGAAGAAATAGCCCGCGGCCGCCAGGATCATCACGCCCAGGCCGCCGCCGATGATTCCGCCGCCGCCCATGCCGCGTCGGTCGTCAATTCCGCCGCCGCGCCGTCCACCTTGCCAACGCATGCCTGTCCCTCCCGAGGATGCTGCATTCCAACCTTGGCCGAAACGCGCGGGCGGGGCAATCGCTGCCTCAGTCCGGGCGAGTCTGGTCCAGATAGTCGCTGAGTTCGGACAGGCCCTGCTCCAGCGTTCGACGGGCCTGAGCGGCTGCGGCCGGGTTCGGATAGACCAGGGCCGGATCAACCGGCCCCAGATAGATCGCGCCGGGCGCAGGCGGCATGACGGTGGAGCTGCGCCGCGCCTGAATGTCCCGGATGACGGCGTCGGTGCGGGCCTGATCGGCCTGATCGTGAAGCTGGCGCAGCTCCAGCCTCGTGCGCCACTGTTCGCGTTGCAACCGCAGCCGCTCGGCCTGCCAGGCCGGATCGTCCGGCCGGTCAGGCCAGGCCTGGGCGGTTGCGACAGCCGGGGCCAGAACCGCAGCGAAGGCGAAGAGGGTGATGATCCGTCGCATCGCCCCAGACTGCGCCCGCCCGCGCTGTGCGCCAAGCGTGGCCGCAGCCGGGGCGCGTCGAGTTCTTTTCGGATATGTCAGCAAGACCCAACAAAAAGTTATGTTGACCTGACATTATCGACGTGTCATGTTGTCCTTACATTTTGTCAGAAGGAGCTGTCATGGCAGCCATGGATCCTGCACACCGTCGCTACGTTGTTCGAACGATTTTGTTCATGACCGGCTATGTCGCCATCAATGTCGCGGCGATCTTCGGCGCTTTCGACGACATCGGCCAGACCGGCGGCCTCGTTCTGGGCCTGGCGGTCGCGGCCCCCGTGGCCGGCCAGATGTGGGCCACCCTGGCGCTGATGAACGAGTCCGATGAGTTCGTGCGGGCCTTGACCGCCAAGCGTTTCATCATCGCCGCCGGCCTGGCCATGGCGTTGTTCTCGGCCTGGGGCTTCATGGAGAGCTACGGCGACGCGCCCCATGTGCCCGGGTGGATGATCTATCCGCTGTTCTGGGGCCTGTTCGGCCTGGTCAGCCCCTTTGTCAGGAGCACGCAATGAAGAACCGCCTCAGAGTCCTGCGCGCCGAGAAGGGCTGGACCCAGGAGGACCTGGGCAAGGCCATCGGGGTCAGCCGCCAGGCGGTCAACGCCATCGAGACCGAGAAACACGACCCGTCCCTGGACCTGGCCTTCCGACTCTCGGCCCTGTTCAGCCAGCCTGTTGAACAGATTTTCGACAATCCGCACGGCGGTTAGCCGCGCCCCCTTAAGGAGAGACCCATGTTTCGTTTCACTCGCCGCCCGGCGGGCCAGCCCCCGCGCGCCGTCTTCATCGCCCTGTCGCTGATGCTGGCCGGGGTCGCCGTCGGCGCCGCCCGCGCCGAGACCGTGCACGGCGCGGTCGCCGTTCAGACCGCCTTCGCCTCCGACCGGCTGTCGGTCGAGGTCCTGGGCGCCGGTCCCGACGTCATCCTGATCCCTGGCTACGCCTCGTCCCGCGACGTCTGGCGCTCGACCGCCGAGCGCTTGGCGGCGACCCATCGGGTGCATCTGATCCAGCTGGCCGGGTTCGCCGGCGAACCCTGGAGCCACGGCGACGGCCCATTCCTGCAGCCGGCCCTGGATGAGCTGGCCCGCTATATCCGTGAAGGCGGCCTGGATCGACCGGCGGTGATCGGCCACTCGATGGGAGGCTTGAGCGCCCTGATGCTGGCCCAGCAGCACCCCGATCTGGTCGGCCGGGTGATGAGTGTCGACAGCCTGCCGTTCTTTTCGGTCCTGTATGGCCCGACCGCGACGCCCGAAACCGCCCGTCCCTTTGCTGATCAAGCCGCCCAGATGATGCTGACCTCCAGCCCCGAGCAATTCCGGGCCGGCCAGACCCAGGGCGCGGTTGGTCTGTCGCGCACGCCCGCCACCCAGGCCGCCATGGTCGACTGGTCCGTGGCCAGCGATCGTCAGGCCCTGGCGACCGCCATCCGTGAGGTCATGACCACCGACGCCCGCCCAGGTCTGGCGGCGATGTCCACCCCGGTCTGGGCGGTCTATGCCGCCGACGCCGACGGCGGCGCCCCGCCGGCCATGGCCGATGCGATGTGGGCGCGCGAATACGCGGGCTTGCCGGGGGTGCGTCTGGTCCGGGTCGATGGATCGCGTCACTTCATCATGGCTGACCAGCCCGAGCGGATGGCCGAGCAGATCGACGCCTTCCTGGCGGAGTAGTGCGACGGATGGGCGCAAGGGTTTCAATAGCCCTTGCGTCCGCACTAATATGCGAGTCATTCTCATTCGCGGAGGATGACTCGATGATACTGAGATCCCTGGGCGCCGAGACGCTGTCGCGCTGGATGGCCAGTGAGGAATCCGCCGCGCCGGATCTGTCCTGGCTGCTGTTCGGACCCGGCGACCCGGCGGTGGTCGTGCCGGATCAGAACGAGGCCTTGCCGCTGGCGGCGGAATAGACCCAGGCCGCGCGTCGTCCTAGGCTGCCTCCATGAGCGTCGCCTTCACCCGCGAGGAAGATCTGGAAGCCACGGCGGCGGACCTGCCGGACCGGCCGATCTCGCCGCATCCCAATCTGGTCACGGCTGAGGGCCTGGCGATGATCGAGGCCGCGCTGGCCGCCGCCCGAGCAGCCTACGCCTCCGCCCAGGCCAAGGGGTCGATCGAAGCCGACCGCACGGCGATGGCGCGGGCCACGCGCGATCTGCGCTATTGGTCAGCCCGCCGCGCCAGCGCCCAACTGGTTCAGACCGAGCCGGACGGGCGGGTGCGCTTCGGCGGCTCGGTCACCCTCGAACGCGAGGACGGTCGCATCCAGACCTGGCGCATCGTCGGCGAGGACGAGGCCGATCCCGCCAAGGGTTCAGTCAGCCACGTCTCGCCGCTGGCGCTGGCGCTTCTGGGCAAGTCGGTCGGCGATCTGGCCATGATCAACGGCCAGGAGGCGGAGGTGACGGCGTTGGCCTAGGCCAGCTCCACCGCCATGGCCACCGCCTCGCCGCCGCCGATGCAAAGGGAGGCCACGCCTCTGGACTTGCCGCGCGTCTGCAGGGCGCCCAGCAGGGTCGCCATGACCCGCGCGCCTGAGGCGCCGATGGGGTGGCCCAGCGCGCAGGCGCCGCCGTTTACATTCACCTTGTCGTGGGGGATGCCCATTTCCTGCATGGCGATCATGGGGACCACGGCGAAGGCCTCGTTGATTTCCCACAGGTCGACGTCCTCGACTGACCAGCCGGCCTTGTCGAGCGCCTTCTGCATGGCCGGGACCGGGGCGGTGGTGAACAGGGCCGGCGCGTGGGCGTGGGCCGCGTGGCTGACAACCCGGGCGACGATGGGCAGGCCCAGCTCTTTCGCCGTGGACTCGCGCGTCATCACCAGGGCCGCGGCCCCGTCCGAGATCGACGAGGCGTTGGCGGCGGTGATGGTGCCGTCCCTGGCGAAGGCGGGCTTCAGCGTCGGGATCTTGTCGGGTCGGGCCTTGCCGGGCTGCTCGTCGACCGAGACGGTCTCGGAACCCTTGCGGGTGACGACCTCGACCGGGGTGATCTCGGCCTCGAAGGCGCCCGAGGCGATGGCGGCGTTCGCCCTGGCCAGGCTTTCGATGGCGTAGGCGTCCTGTTGTTCGCGCGTGAACTGATACTGGCCCGCCGAATCCTCGGCGAAGGCGCCCATCAGCTTGCCGGGCGTGTAGGCGTCCTCCAGCCCGTCCATGTACATGGTGTCGACGATGACATCGTGGCCGATGCGCGCGCCGCCCCGGTGCTTGTTCATGACGTAGGGCGCGCCGGTCATGCTCTCCATGCCGCCGGCGACGATGACGTCGGCGGTTCCGGCCTTGAGCGCATCATGGGCCATGGCGGCGGCCTGAAGCCCGGAGCCGCACATCTTGTTGACGGTGGTGGCCTCGACGTTCTGGCCTAGCCCTGCGCCCAGCGCCGCCTGACGCGCGGGGGCCTGGCCCAGACCCGCCGGCAGAACGCAGCCCATGAAGATCTGGTCGACCCTGTCGGCCGCGACCCCGGCGCGCTCGACCGCCGCCTTGACGGCCTGGGCCCCAAGGTCGGTCGCCTTGACGCCGGAGAACGCCCCCTGGAAGCCGCCCATCGGGGTGCGGGCGAAGGAGACGATGACGACGGGATCGGCGGCCTGGGTCACGGGGAGATATCCTCAAAGATAAGGTGTGGCGGCGATATAGGCGCTCAAAGCCTCCAGGTCACGCCGGGGCCGGCTAGATCAGCTTGCGGCGCTGACGGGCGATGGCCAGCGGCGTGCCGTCCTCGGCCCAGCAGGTGCAGTCATCGAGGGTCCAGCCGCCGCCGATGTCCAGCATCCGAAACTCGAAGAAGGCCCAGCCGTCCGGGCACAGGTCCGGCGTCGGGTCCTTGAGGATGTCGTAGCGCAAATCCACCGAGGTCATCATCGGCGGGCGCTGAAACGCGGTCCAGGCCGGCGGATACAGGGCGTCCAGCAGGAAACAAAGCCGGTCCGCATCCAGCACCGGCTTGTCGCGGGTGCGCATCCAGACCCGCTCGACTGCAGGCTTTCCAGCATTGCCGCCCATGATGTGCGGGCCGCCGTCGGCGTACAGATAGTCGACGTGATCGGTGAAGTATGGGGAATAGGGCCGGGGGAGTTGGCGCGCGGGGTCGAGCTGATCGCGCGGCTGGGGCGGCGCGGTCAGAGGCGCCAGGGCCACGGTTTCGGCGTCCCCGCCCCAGGTGGCCAGCGCCGCCAGGGTGGTGCGATCACCCTGCCCGGCCTCGAGCGCCGAATAGGCCACGGTGCGCCCGCCGCGCAGCAGCCGGGGACGGAATTCGACCGGCCGGCCGAAGCGGGCAGCGGCCAGGAACTGCACCGTCAGGGTTCTTAGCGGCGCCGTGATCCCAAGCCCCTCGCGCATCGATGCCCCGGCCAGGGCCGCCATCAGCCCGCCGAAGGGGAAGCCTTTTTCCGGCGGCTGGTTGTGCGGTCCGTTGGAGAAGTCGCCGCTGAGGTCAGCGGACAGGACGCTGTCTTCGGCCTTGAAGATCAGCGCCTGATTAAGGGGCTGGACGTCGATCAGATCGGTCATGCCGTCGCTTTAGACAAGGAGGCGGAGCCCGCGAAGGCTCCGCCCAAGGTGCAGGTTGGCGAACGCGGCGCAATCCGGCGGGATCGCGACCGTTGCATTTGAAAACCTAGACGGTCCAGTCCACATTCGCAACCCACTTGTCAAACGCCTGACCAAGGGTCACTTTCAAGCCATGGGAAGAACCGCCGACTACTCCGCCCAGAGCTGTTCCATCGCCGCCTCGCTTGAGGTGATCGGCGACCCGTGGACGCTCCTGGTCATCCGCGACGCCTTTCAAGGCGTCAGCCGTTTTGAACAATGGCAGGAGCGTCTGGGCGTCGCCCGCAACGTCCTGGCCGCGCGGCTCAAACTCTTGGTGGCGCACGGCGTGCTGGAGCCCCGGCTCTATTCCGAGCGACCGCCACGCAACGAATATGTCCTGACCCAGAAGGGCAAAGACCTGTCCGATGTGCTTCTGACAATGCACGCCTGGGGCTCCAAACACCTCTACGGAGAGGTCGACGCGGGCGTGGTCATCAAACACCGCAGCTGCGGCCATGAACTGACGCCGCGGCTGGCCTGCGATTGCTGCGGCGAACTGGTCAAGCGCAGCGATATCGAAATGACCGTCACCGACGACCGCCCCACGGTCGGGCAGGTGCTGGCCCGGGAAGAGGCGGCGTAGATCGACCTCAGCCGTCGACGTCGCGCATCATCAACATCTGGCCGATCAGTCTTTCCTTGTCGTCAGGGAAGCCGCACTCGACCGCGCCGGAGCGCGGGTTTCGCCAGGTTCCGAACATCAGGTCCCAGAGCGGCAGACCATAGTTGTTCCGGTGGGCGCCGCGCTCGTGGTGGATGCGGTGCATCTCCGGTCGCTGGGTGAAGAAGCCCAACCACCACGGCGTCTTCAGATCGGCGTGCGCCAACAGGTTGAACGCCGTCACCCCGACCAGGGCGATGGCGGCCGAGACCGGCCCGACACCGAGGATGGCGTAGGCCACGACCGCGTTCAGCAGCGCCGCCAGAAGCCCGTCGAGCGGATGGATGTAAAAGGCGGTCAGCGCCTCGATCCGGGTCGGGCTGTGATGCAGCTGATGGACCCAGCGCCACAGCCGGTCGCTCTTGTGGATCAGACGGTGGTGCCAGTAGGCGACGAAGCTGGCGGCAAGAAAGGTCAGGAGCCCGGCGCTGACCGGGTCGATGAGGCCGTCCAGCTTGAACAGCGAGTGGCCCCGGATCCAGCCCTCGAACAGAAAGCCGGCGGCCACCACCACGATCAGGTTCAGCGCATTGAGCGACCCGGCATAGATTCGCCAGCGCCGGTCACACGACGCGCCGGACGCCGGCGCGATGACCTCGCGGGTGAAGATCACCGAGAACAGGGCGAAGGTCGCGAAATAGACCAGGATCATCATCGCTCGGGACTGTGCGCCGCCGGCCCGCCGGCGCCAAGCCCGATATCGGGGCCGGGCGCCCGTTTTAGGATCATCCAAGTGGTTGATCCAGCTCGCCTAAGCGCCGGGGGAACTGGTCTTGATCCCCACAGGGCCGAGGTCGACTAGGCTGGTCGCTGGTCTTTCACATCGTCCAGCGCCCACGACGCCGTCCGCGCCGCGCGGGCTTGAACGAACTGCCCCCAATTTCGGGTGCAGCTTTCGCCCATCCGCCGACCTCCGATTTTGCACCTTTTGCACCTTTTGCACCCTGTTGCGCAGGTGCAAAACGGCGCCGCATCAGGTCGCCGCCGCCGCATCTCGCGCGGCCCGTCCGAACAGGGCCGCCGAGGCCAGCCACAGGGCGGTGGCGACGCCGCAGAAGACCAGCACGAAGGCCTCGGCCTGCAGCGCGACCAGGCCGCTGAGCACCTGGGCCGCCGCCGTGGTCGTCATCACCCAGCGCATCCGCGCGGCCCTGAACCCAACCAGCGGCGCTCCGATCAGGGCCACCAGGATGACGCCGAAGAAGATCAGATTGATCGGATTGTCCTCATTGCCGACGATACCCACCGCCAGATTGGCCCAGGTGATGACGAAGGCGGTGCCCAGCGCGATGATGACGCCGAAGCGATAGGCCCAGTTGCCGGTCAGCCGGCTGGCCAGATCGACCAGGGCGCCGGGGATGGCCAGCATGACCGCCCAGGCGATGTGGTCAAAGGTGGTCCACTGGACCTCGTCGGTGAACTGTTTGGCGACCAGCGGCAACAGCCACAGGGCAAACAGGCCGCCCCACATGACGAGACGCAGGCTGTTGTCGAGACGGCGGCGGGCGATTGGGTCTGGTCCGGTCATTCGGTTTGCTCCATGTCTGGTCGAGACGCCGACCCTGGCCTGGTCCCGGATGAGCGCCATGAGCAAGCTGTGAGGAATCGCTGAAATTGGCGCCGGCCCGCTATCGTTTCGCAGAATTTGAGCTGGACGCGGCCGACCGGCGCCTGACCCGCGACGGCGAACCCGTCGAGCTGAGCGGGCGCTATCTGGACGCCCTGGCGCTAATGGCCTCTGAGCCCGGTCGACTGATCTCCAAGGACCGGTTCATGGCCGAGGTCTGGAAGGGCGTGCCGGTGACGGACGAGGCCCTGACCCAGTGCATCCGCTCGCTACGCCGTGCGCTCGGCGACGACGCAGCCCGGCCCCGTTTCATCCAGACCGAGCCCAAGCACGGCTATCGTTTCATCGCGCCGGTCGAGACGGTGCGGGCCGAGACGCCGCTCGCCGCCCCGGCTTCGACCGCGCCCGCAGAGCCCGGCCTGTGGGTGGCCGCCGGACGGTTGGCGCTGGCCGGGACCGCCGGAGGCGCCGTCGCCGGCGGCGTCGGCGGGGTGATCTACGGCTTCCTGGCCGCGTCGGATCCGCTGCAGCCGGGGCTGGGCTCCGGCTCCATCGTGCTGGTCCTGACCTGCGTGACCATCCTGGTGGCCGCAACCGGCGCGGCAGGCGTGTCGGGCGGCGTGGCCCTGGCCGACGCCCTGGCCAAACGAGCCGGGCCGTGGCGGATAGCCGGGGGCGCGCTCGGCGGCCTCGTCGTCGGGGCGGTGGTCAAGCTTTTGGGGCTGGACGCCTTTTCGCTGCTCTTGGGTCAGGCGCCGGCCGACATCACTGGCGGTGGCGGCGGCCTCGTTCTTGGCGGTGCGGTGGGTCTCGGCGCCTGGCTGACGACGCGGCCGGGGATCTCCCTGCGCCACGCCACGACCCTGGCTGGTCTGGCCGGCGGAGCGGCCGGCGTTCTGGTCGGCTTGCTCGGAGGACGCCTGTTCGGCGGCAGCTTGGATCTGTTGGCCCGACAATTCGAACCCTCTCGCCTCAGCCTGGACGGCGTCGGGCGGCTGTTCGGCGAGGCCGGCTTCGGCCTGATCAGTCGCCTGGTCACCGGCGGGCTCGAAGGCCTGCTGTTCGCCGCCTGCGTGGTCGCGGCGACAGCACTGGCGGGACGCCGGGGTCCGGACACGACGAAAGCCGGCCCCGCCTGAGCGGAACCGGCTCCGTCATCCCTTGACGCACACGACCAGACGCAGGGTGTGAACCACCTCGATCAGGTCGGCCTGGGCCGCGATGACCGCGTCGATGTCCTTGTAGGCCATCGGCGTTTCGTCGATCACCTCGGCGTCCTTGCGGCGCTCGACGCCCTGGGTGGCGCGGACATGGTCCTCCACCGTGAAGCGCCGCTTGGCCTCGGCCCGGCTCATGGCCCGGCCGGCGCCTATAATATTAGACGTTGCTAAATTAACGAGGTGCGGTACTCGGGGGGTGTGAACGCGATCTCGGCGACCGACATTCAACGCCTTCAGGCCAGTGCAAGTCGTGCGGCCGGATTGCTCAAAGCCCTGAGCAATCCGCATCGGCTTCTGATCCTGTGCCAACTTGAAGGTGGCGAAGTGCAGGCCTCGCATCTGGGTCAGGGGTCGGGCCTGTCGCAATCGGCCTTGTCCCAGCATCTGGCGCGCCTGCGCGATGACGGGCTGGTCGCCACGCGCCGCCAGGGCGCCGCCATCTTCTACCGCATCGCCGATCCGGCTGCGCTGAAGGTCATCGGCGTGCTCGTCGAGATCTACTGCCCGCCCGCGCCCTGAAAGGCCTGACCATGACCGCTAGTCTTATCCCCCTGTCGCCTGCCGAGGTGTCGACCCGCCTGAAGGCCGGCAAGGCGCATCTGGTCGACATTCGCGAGCCGGACGAGGTCGCGCGCGAGCATATCGCCGGCGCCGTCTCTGCGCCGCTCTCTGCTTTCGAGACCGCCGACCTGACCCTCTTGGCGGATCGCGGCGTGATATTCATGTGCCGCACGGGCAACCGCACCGGCGCTCACCGCCATCGGCTGGCCGCCGGGACTCGGGGCGAGGCTTTCGTCCTGGACGGTGGGCTCGACGCCTGGAAGCAGGCAGGCCTGCCGACGTCCATCAACGCCAAGGCTCCGCTCGAGATGATGCGCCAGGTCCAGATCGGGGCCGGCGGCCTGATCCTGGCCGGAGCGGCGCTGGGCCTATGGGTTCACCCCGCCTTTTGGGGCCTGACCGTCTTCGTCGGCGCCGGCCTGCTGACGGCGGGCGTGACGGGCTTCTGCGGCATGGCCCGCGTGTTGGCCCTGATGCCCTGGAACCGCCCGGCCCGGGCCTGAAGCGCGCCGCCTCAATGGCGGACATACCGGTCCAGGAACGCCAGATAGGCCTCTTGCGCGGTGATGCGGTTTTCGCGTCGCCGGAAACCGTGGCCTTCGTCGGGGAACAGGACGTAGTCGACCGGCGTGCCGTTGGCGCGCACTGCGGCGACCAGTTCGTCGCTCTCGATCTGCAGCACGCGCGGATCGTTGGCGCCCTGGACCACCAGCATCGGCCGCACGATGTTCGCCGCATGGAACAACGGCGAGATCGCCCGGTGGCGCTCGCCATCCGTCGCCGGGTCGCCCATCTCGTCGAACAGGGCGTCGCGCTGGGCCCCCCACCAGGCCGGAATGGAGTCCAGGGTTCGCACCCAGTTGGTCACGCCGAAGATGTTGATGCCGGCTTCAAAGGCCTCCGGATGGAAGGCCAGGGCCGCCGCCGTCATGTAGCCGCCGTAAGACCCGCCCATGACCGCGACCTGGTCGTCGGCCACCCAGTCCTGATCGCGCAGCCACTGGCCGCCGGCGACGACATCGCGCAGATCGGCCTCGCCGTGGGCCCGATCATCCATGTGGAAGAAGGTCTTTCCATAGCCCGACGAGCCGCGATTATTGACCGCCAGGACGGCGTAGCCGTGATTGACCAGGTGCTGGATCATGGGCGAATAGACGCGCCGGCTCTGGCCGCCTGGGCCGCCGTGCACGAAGACGACGGCGGGAACCGGCGTCTCGGCCGAGGCCCCGTGCGGACGATAGAGCACGCCGGGAATGATCACGCCGTCCTCGGCCTCGTAGCGGACCACGCTGGCCTCAACGAGCTGGGTCTCGTCCATGTCGGGGTTGAGCGAATGGGTCAGGCGTCGGGCCTGGCCGGTGGCCAGATCGGCCACGAAGATGTCCGACGGCGAGGTGTCCGAGGCGACCGAGAAGGCGATCAAGGTCTCGTCGTCATTGAAGCGGATGTGGCTCAGATCGCCCGCCGGAATTCCCCGCAGGCTGACCTGGGAGCCCGTGGCGGTGTCAGTGATGGTCACATCGGTGGAGGCGTCGGCGTTCAGGGCGTGGACCTGATAGCGGCCCGAGAGGCTGAAGCCGACGTACATGACATCCCAGTCAGCCTGGATCAGGGGTGTGACCGTCCCGGCGGCCAGATCGCGCCGCCAGGCCTGGTTCCATTCGCCGTGCTCATCGGTGGCGAAGATCAAGGCGGCGCTGTCGCGCGTGAAGCCGTAGGAACTGTGGGAGATCGACCCTTCGTGGGCGGTGATCAGTTCGGGCGTGCCAGAGCCTAGCAGATCAACCAGATAGAGGTCGCTGTCCGCCGAGGTGTTGGGCTTGTCGATCACCACCCAGCGACCGTCCGGCGACACCGCCGACGGTTGGAAGCCGCCCGGGTTCTGGAACAGCACGCGCGTCTCCAGGGTCGCTACGTCGACCGCCAGGATGTCGAAGGCTTCGGCATCGCGACCGTTGGAGGTCAGATAGAGGGTCCGGCCGTCGCCCGACCAGCCGAGAAAATCGGCCGTCAGCTCCTCGCCCGGCGTCAGGTCGATGACGGTTCCATCCTCGTTGCGGACATAGACGTGGTCCAGTTCATCGCCGCCCTGATCGTGGGTGAACACCATCCGGCCGTCATGCGGGAAATAGGAGGCGGCGAAGTGGGCGTTGTCCGTCGACTGGGTCAGGGCGACCGGCGCTCCGCCCGCGACCGGCAGGGCATAGGCGTTGTACACGCCGGTCGCATCCGAATTGATCAGGATGTGCGAGCCGTCAGGCGAGAAGGCGTAGCTGCCTGGTGAGGGCAGGCCGATGCTCGTCGTCTGGAAGAACTGGGCGGCGCTGTAGGTCGGGTGCGCGTCGGGCCGCCGGGCCTCATGGTGGGCGCTGTGGTCGGCGTGGCCGTCCTGGGCGAGGGCTGGAGCAGCGCCCAGGGTCGCCAGCAGGGCGAGAATCGAAACGGCGGCGGTCCGGGGCATAGGCGGCTCCTCAAGCGGGGGGTTCGCTAGTCAGAGGCCGCAACACGATGCGCTGGATGCATCGCGCCCGAATTTATTGTTCGGCCAGGTCGCTCTCGCTGGCGCGACGTGAACGGATGATGGCGCGCACGGCCAGGACCACCACGACAAACAGAACTATGCCGCCGGCGATCCATTCCAGGGCGTGCTGGCTCTTGCCCAGCATCGAAACGCCGATTCCGGCCAGATAGCCGGGAGCCAGCATCACCGGGACCCAGATCAGGGCCGAGCCGAGGTTGGCCAGCTGGAACTTCAGGTGCGGCATGGCGGTGATGCCGGCGATCAACGGCACAAAGGCCCGGACCGGCCCCATGAACCGGCACAGATAGATCGAGGCCACGCCCCACTGGCGGAAGAACAGGCGCGCGCGGGCGGCCATCCGACGCTGATCCTTGAGCAACGGGCTGCGCCAGGCGGTCGGGCCCAGCTTGCGGCCCAGCCAGTACGAAACAGCGTCGCCCAAGGTGGCGCCGGCGACGCACCAGACGATCAGTTCGAGCGGGTGGACCACGCCGGCCGCCGCCAGTCCGCCGGCGACCAACATCAAGGCCGTGGCCGGGAAGAAGGCGCCGATCAGGACCATCGATTCACCAAAGGTGATCAGGCCCAGAATCGGACCCGCCCACGCGGCGTTGTCGCGGATAAAGTCGCTCAGACCATTGAAGAAGCTCTCCACGTCGGGCCGTCAGAAATAGATCGGTTCGCGCGGCTCGGCGGGCGAAGGCTGCTGGGTGGCGGGCGGCGGGGTCGCCGGCTCCTGGCGCGGCGGCGGGGCCTGAGGTCGCGACGGGGCCGGCTGTTGGGGTTGGGGCTGGGGTTGAGCCGGCGTCGGCTCGGGGCCGGGCGCCGGCTGGTCTCCAGGTTGACCCTCGCCGCCCCCGAACAGGCCGCCCAGGCCGTCCAGAATGTCGCCGATCGGGTCCTCGCCCTGCTGCTGCAGACCCTCCTGCCAGCCCTCGGGCATCGCCGGGCCATCGGGGATGCGCTGAACATCCAGGCGCGGCAGGGCGGCGGCCATGAACTGACGCCAGATGGCGGCCGGGGCGCCGCCGCCGGTGACCCGGCGCATCGGCGTATTGTCGTCGCGGCCGACCCAGACCGCTGTGACGAAGCCGCCGGTATAGCCGACGAACCAGGCGTCCTTATAGTCCGAGGTGGTGCCGGTCTTGCCGGCCAGGTCATAGCCTTCGATGGCGGCCGCGCGCGCCGTGCCTGAGGTCACGACGCCCCGTAGCATCTGGTTCATGTAGTAGAGTGGCGGGTTGTTGATCACCTGCTGCTGGGCCCCGGCCTCGCCTTCGCGACGTTCATACAGGGTCTGGCCATCGCGGGTGCGGATGCGGGTGATGCCGTGGGCGTGGGCGCGCCGCCCGCCATTGGAGAAGGCGGCGTAGGCCTGGGCCATCTCCAGCGGGCTGACTTCCACCGCGCCGAGAGCCATGGCCGGCTGGAGATTGACCGGCGAAGTGATGCCCAGGCGCCGCGCGGCCGAGGCGACGCGGTCGCGCCCGACCCGGTCTGCGACATAGGCGGCCACGGTGTTGGTCGACTGAGCCACGGCCTGAGCCATGGTCATGCGGCCCCGGAAAGTCCCGTCATAGTTTCGCGGCGACCAGTTGCCGATGGTCACCGGCTGATCTTCCACGGGCGTGTCGGGCGTATAGCCGGCCTCCATGGCCGCCAGATAGACGAAGGGCTTGAAGGCCGAGCCGGCCTGACGGCGGGCGTCGACGGCGCGGTTGAACTGGCTGTCGGCATAGGACGCGCCGCCGATCATGGCGCGGACGCGGCCCTCGCCATCGACCGCAACCAGGGCCGCCTGCTCGACGCCGCGTTCACCGTCGCGGGCGATGATGGCGCGCACGGCCCGCTCGGCCTGGGCCTGGAGGGTCAGGTCCAGGGTGGTTTCGATGACCAGATCGTCGCTGCTCTCGCCGATCAGGGCCTGGACCTCCTGGTCGAGCCAATCGACGAAATACTGGGCGTGCTGGGTGGCCAGGGTGCGCGAGACGCGCACCGGCTCAAGCACAGCGGCCTCGCGCTGGGCGGTGGTGATGACCCCCGCCTCCTCCATCTCGTTGAGGACAACGGTGGCGCGGCCGGCGGCGCGCTCGGTCTCGGACAGGGGCGAATAACGCGACGGCGCCTTCAGAAGGCCGGCCAACAGGGCCGCTTCGCCGATGGTCAGCTCATGGGCCGACTTGTCGAAATAGCGCTGGGCCGCCGCCTCAATGCCGTAGGCGCCGGCGCCGAAATAGACGCGGTTCAGATACAGCTCCAGGATCTCCTCCTTGGAGAAACGCAGCTCCAGCCACACCGCCAGCATGATCTCCTGGACCTTGCGCCGCATGGTCTGGTCGGGTGTGAGGAACAGGTTCTTGACCAGCTGCTGGGTCAGGGTCGAGCCGCCCTGGACTACGCGTCCGGCCCGCATATTGGCGACCATGGCTCGGATCATGCCGATCGGATCGAAGCCGGGGTGGTGATAGAAACGCCGGTCCTCCACCGCGATGAAGGCCGCCGGCACATAGTCGGGAAGCGTCTCCAGCTCGATCGGCGGCGACTGTTCAGAGCCGCGCGCGGCGATCAGGACGCCGTTGCGGTCCAGATAGGTGACGCCCGGCACCCGCTCGATGGCGTCCAGCGACGACGTGTCCGGCAGGCCGCGGGCGAAGACCGCGAAGAAGACCACCGCGAAGATCAGACCCCAGACGCCCAGCACCGCGCCCCAGTAGGTCAGCCGACCCATCGTCGACCGTCTGGGCGGCTGGCCGCCGGGCTGATGGCCGTGGCTCATCGACGTTTCCGTTCCTTGCTGGCCCCACCCTTAGCGGATGGTGCGACAGGGGCTTGCCAGACCGTTTCTGACGCGACAAGCCCCAGGCCGTCTTCACGGAAACGTGAAGCTTCATTCGGTCGAAAGAAAGGCGTCCACCTCGGCGAAGAAACGGCCTGGATTGTCGAACATGATGAAGTGTGCGCTGTCGGGAATCCGCACCAGCCGATGCTGGGGAACCGTGGCGTAGGCTAGGGTGTAATAGGCGTCCAGCTGGGCGTCGGTCAGCGGCGCGCCGGTCGGGGTGACATAGAGCACCGTCGTGGGCGCCGTGATGTGGGCCAGCTCGGGCGTCAGGTCGGTGACGATCAGCTCATAGAACGACCGGCCCGCCACGTCGTAGTCGCTGGTCAGGGTGTGCTGGATCGGCCCTTCACGTAGGGACTCGGTGCGGATCATGCCGGCGATGGTCGCCTCGGCCCGGGCCCGGCGCTGGTCCAGGGGGACGGTGCGAATTCCGTCACGGATCTGTTCGGCCACGGGGCGGACCTGATCGGGCGTCGCCCCGGGCGGTCCGAACATGGCGCCCATGAAGGGCATCATGTCCACCACCATCAGCCGGCCGACGAGGTCTGGGTTGCGCGCCGCCAGAACCAGACCCATCCAGCCGCCCATGGAATGGCCGATGACGGCGGGCCGATCCAGATGTTGTTCGCGGATATAGCGGGCGATCTCGGCCGCGACCGGCTGGCCGACCTGGTCGCCGGTCGCATTGGCTGCGGCCGGGCGCCCGGCGAAGCCGGAGACCCAGACCCGGTGAACCCTATGGCCGGTGGCGACCAGATGGGCTGCGGTCGTGTCCCAGATCACCGGATGCGAGGTCAGTCCGGGGATCAGGATGACATCGGGGCCGGCGCCCTCGACCGAGACGGCGATCCGGTCCGAAACGAAGGCCGGCGCTGCGGCCATGGGAGTTGAGGCGCAGCCGGACAGGGTCAGCCCCCCGGCCACAGCGATTGATGACAGCAACAGGTGGCGACGATTCATGGTTCAAACTCCGGCTCTGATCATTGATCACCTTAATCGCCGTCGGACGCCAGATTGGAGGCAAAGAAAAAGGGCGGCGGAAAAATCCACCGCCCTTGATCCCGTTCGACCAGGCCGATCAGGCGGTGCGTTCGCCCGTGGTCTCGTCGATGTCGGCCGCGCTGTCTTCGATGCGCGGATCCGGCCCGGAGGCCGCTTCGCCATCGGAGCCTTCGCTCCACTTGCCCATGATGAAGCTGAGCACGAGGAAGACGGCGCCGCAGATTAGACCGGCGTAGCCCATCTGCTCGAAACCGCCGAGCGAGGTCTGCAGGGCCGCGCCCGGGTCCAGAACCTGGCCGCCGACCGTCTCGGTGCCCAGGGCGGCCGCGATCTGGCCGCCGACAAATTGGGCGATGGACGAGGACAGGAACCAGACCGCCATCATGAAGCTGACGACCGACGGCAGGCTCAGCTTGGTGATCTGCGACAGACCCACCGGTGACAAGCAGAGCTCGCCGGTGGTGTGCAGCAGATACAGCGCCGCCAGCAGGAACAGCGGCGCGCGGAACGCCTCATTGACCAGGCCGGAGTTGACGCCCCAGACCACGACCAGGAAGCCCAGGCCAGCCTGAAGCAGACCCAGCGCAAACTTGAACAGCGGATTGGGGTCGGCGTTCCTGCGGCCCAGATTGGCCCAAAGCGCCGCGAAGATCGGGGCGAAGATCAGGATGTAGCCGGCGTTGAACGACTGGGTTTGAGCCGCCGTCAGGGTTGTGTCGATCCACAGTCCCGACGGGGTGACCCCGGCCTCGGCCAGCTGCGCTGGCGTGCCCCACCACAGTCCCATGAACTGGGTCGCGGCGGCGGTCAGGTTCAGATCGACGTTGCGGTCGGTGAACAGGTTCAACGAGGTGCCGGCCTGTTCGAACAGGGTCCAGAACACCACCGCGCCGCCGATCAGGACCGTGGCCAGGATCATGTGCCTGCGCTGCATCCAGGTCTTGGCGGCCAGCAGGATGATCAGGACGATGGCGATCAGCGAAGCGATGGTCGCGAAGCTGAGCACCGTGCCGACCAGGGCGTTGCGCTGGACCATGAACCAGACCACCGGCACGGCCAGGATGCCGAGCAGATAGATCAGCCATTCGCGATTGATCGGTCCGACGAAGGGCTGGGCCAAGCGTTCAGGATGCGGCGGCTCGCCATTGCCCTGCAGCAGCGGCTTGCCCAGGACGAAAACAATCCAGCCCAGCGCCATGCCGACGCCGGCCAGGCCGAAGCCGGCCCACCAGCCGACCGTCTGACCCAGATAGCCGCACAGCACGGCGGCCCAGAAGGCCCCCAGGTTGATGCCGTAGTAATAGAGGGTGAAGCCCGAATCCCGTCGCGGGTCGCCCTGCGGATAGAGCTGACCGACGATCGAGGAAATGTTGGGCTTGAGGAAGGCCACGCCCATGATGATCAGAGAAACGGCCAGGTAGAAGGCGTTCAGGCCATTCGAATCCTGACTCTGGTCCATGATGTAGCTGTCTTTTTCCAGCACGGCGGGAAGAGAGGCGCCTTCGGGCAGGCCCGCAATGGCGATGCCGCCGCCTTCGGCGGGGCCGAAAGCGTAACGCTCGCCATCAACGACGATGGCCACCTCACGCAGATCGGCGCGGCCCTCCGCTGCGATCTCATAGGTCTGGCCCTGGTAGGTCAGGGTCTCGGTCGCCGGGCGGCCTTCATAGGCCATCAGACTGTGTCCGGCGACCAGCAGCAGGGCGCCGAAGGCGATGGCCTTGCGCGTGCCGAGCCAGCGATCAGCGATGACCCCGCCCAGGAGCGGCAGCAGATAGACCAGCGAGGTGTAGGAGCCGTAGGTCTGGCTGGCGGCCTCGTCGTTGAAGAGGAAGTGCTGGGTCAGATAGAAGATCAGCAGCCCGCGCATGCCGTAGTAGGAAAAGCGTTCCCACATCTCGGCGAAAAACAGGATGATCAGACCCTTCGGATGGTTCCGAAGCATCTGCATCAGAACCGGCAGACCGGTCACGAGCGTGACCAGTACGCCGAGCAAAATTACGATGTTCATGGACGTCCCTACTCCACAGCGGCGCGCGCGATCACGCGCGCTTCCCGCCCCCTTTTAAGGCGCGGATAGGAACACCATGCTCACGGGTATTACAAGCCGTAACCTTAAGTGCAGAAGGCGATCACGGCGTCGATCCAGACCTCGGCGCCTTCGCGGAACCACAGCCAGACCCCCGCAAGAGTCAGGGTGACGAAGCCGGCGATCAGGGCGATCCAGCGCCTCATGTCGCCATTGTCCGGGTTCGGAGCGACACTTCCCGGATCGGCGCATTAGCCGCCGCCGCCACGAAGGCCAGCAGGATCGAGGCGATCCAGACCGCGTCATAGGAACCCAGGACCGTGAAGGCCACGCCCGCCAGCCAGGCTCCCAGGAACGCGCCGACCTGATGGCTGAGGAAGACGATGCCGCCCAGGGCCGACAGGTTCCTGACGCCATAGATCAAGGCGACCAGGCCATTGGTCAGGGGCACCGTGCCCAGCCACAGGAAGCCGAAGGTCGCTGCGAAAATCAGCGACGAGGCCGCCGAGATCGGGACCAGCATGAAGATGATCATGGACACGCCGCGCAGGACATAGACCATCACCAGCAGCTTCTTTTTGGACGTGCGCGAACCCCAGGCGCCCCAGAGCGCCGAGCCCAGGATGTTGAGCAGGCCGATCAGGGCCAGGGCCATCGCGCCAACGCCGGGCGCCAGGCCCTGGTCGCGCAGGAAGGCGGGCAGGTGGGTGCCGACGAAGGCGATGTGGAAGCCGCAGACGAAGAAGCCCAGGTTCAGCATCCAGAACGAGGGATGGACGGCGGCCTCCTTCAGAGCCTCCTTGAGGGCCGGCCCGTCGTTCCCGGCGTCCGCAGGCGGCTTGCCGGCCAGGCCGAGCGCCAGCGGCAGGATCACTACGATCAGTCCGCCCAGAACGACCAGCGCCCCGCGCCAGTCGAGCCAGTCGATCAGCGCCTGGGCCGCCGGCACGATCAGAAACTGGCCCAGCGAGCCCCCGGCGGTGACGATGCCGAAGGCGAGCGTCCGCTGGCCCTCGGGCACGGCCTTGCCCACGGCCCCGAGGATGACGGTGAAGGTGCAGCCGGCCATGGCCAGGCCGACCAGCACGCCCAGCCCCAGAGTGACGCCCATCGCGCTGGCGGCGGTGGAGGCCAGCAGCAGGCCCGCCAGATAGACCGTGGCCCCGACCGCCGTGACCTTGCCGGCGCCGTGTTTGTCGGCCCAGGCTCCGACGAAGGGCTGAATCAGGCCGAACAGCAGGTTCTGGATGGCGATGGCCAGGCCGAAGGCCTCGCGGCTGAGGTTCAGCTCAAGCCCCAGCGGCGTCAGAAACAGACCAAACGCCTGGCGCACGCCCATCGACAGCGTCACCACCATCGCGCCGGCGACCACCATGATCCAGGTGCGATTGGACATTCCGGGAAGGCGGGGTTCAGACACGGGCTTCGACATCGGCGAGAAGGTCAATCAGGGCGCGGCCGCGCGGGCCGAGGACGCGGTCGACGCGTCCTTGCGCCTCTCGCCACATCGGCATCGCCCGTACAAGGGCCATCATGCCCTGATCGCTCAGAATCAGCCGCTGGACCCGCCCGTCGGGCTGAACGTCGATCAGGCCTTGCCGGATCAGCGGCTGGACTGTGCGCCACAGGCCAGACTTCTCATGGGCGGTCTTTTCGCACAGATCTGCGAGCGTCGGGCGGTCCATCCGCGACAGGGTTCGCAGAATGGAGAACTGAGTGACGGTCAGGCCCGCCGGCGTCAGCGCCTCGTCATAGAGGCGGGTCAAGGTGCGCGAAGCGCGTCGCAGGCGTCCGCACAGGCAGGGTTCACGAAGGTCCATCGTCTGTGCAAATCACGGACCGATTGCATATGCAATACCTTATGGGTCAGGGTTCCGGGACCGGTCAGCGCGCGGCCAGTCATTGTCCATCAACCTTCTTTGAGGCATGAACAGAACGGATGGCGAACGAACCGACTCGAATTCTGGGCCTGGACCCCGGCCTGAGACGCACTGGATGGGGTGTGATCTCGGTCGAAGGCGGGCACCTGAGCTGGGTCGCCCACGGGGTGGTGACGCCTGACGACAAGGCTCCGTTCGCCGCGCGACTGCTGCATCTGATGCAAGCGGTCAGCGAGGTTTGCGGCGCCTATGTTTGCGCTGAGGCGGCCATCGAGGAGGTCTTCGTCAACGCCAATCCGGCCTCGACGCTGAAGCTGGGTCAGGCGCGCGGCGCGGTCATCCTGGGCCCGGCCGGCTGCGGCCTGCCGGTGGCGGAATATGCGCCCAATCTGATCAAGAAGGCCGTGGTCGGGGCCGGCCATGCCGACAAGGCCCAGGTCGCTTTCATGGTGCGCCGCTTGTTGCCGGCGGCTGGAGAGGTGACGGCGGATGCCGCCGACGCCCTGGCCGTGGCCATCACCCACGCCCAGCTCAGGCGGATGCGGGGACTGGCGGCATGATCGGGCGGCTAAGAGGGATGCTGGCCGAGACCGGTGAGGCCGAGTGCCTGATCGACGCCGGCGGGGTCGGCTATGTGGTCCACTGCGGGGCGCGCACCCTGGGCCGGCTGCCGGCGCCGGGTGAAGATCTGACCCTGTTTGTCGAGACCCAGTGGAGCCAGGAGAACGGCCCGCGCCTGTACGGCTTTCTGACCAAGGACGAACGCCGGGCCTTCACCACCCTGATCGCCATCCAGGGCGTCGGCCCCAAGGCGGCGCTGGCGGTGCTGGACGTGTTACCGCCCGGCGACCTGGCCAGTGCGGCGGCGCGTGAGGACAAGGCGGCGGTGGCGCGCGCCAACGGCGTCGGGCCCAAACTGGCCCAGCGCATCGTGACGGAGCTGAAAGGCAAGGCGCTGGGCGAGATCAGCTTCACCCCGTCGGGCCTGCCGACCGCGCCGATCTTGGCGGCGGCGCCGTCAGTGGCGGGCGAGGCGGTGTCAGCGCTGCTGGGCCTGGGCATGGCCGAGATCAATGCGCGCCGGGCCGTCGACCAGGCCCTGACCCGGCTGGGCGAGGACGCCGAGGTGTCGGCGGTCATCAAGGCGGCCCTGCAGGAGTTGGGGCGGTGAGGGCGCTGCACCTGTTCCTTCTCCCCTTGCGGGAGAAGGTGGCCGCCGAGGGCGGTCGGATGAGGGCGCGCGCGGCCCTTTCCAGCTCTTGTACCGCGCCGACGCCCGAACCGGACAGGCCGGTGCGACCCCTCATCCGTCATGCTGCGCATGACACCTTCTCCCGCAAGGGGAGAAGGGGATTTGTCACATGACTGATCACCGCATCGTCTCCCCGGACACGCCCGAGCCGTCGGATCGCGCACTGCGGCCTCAGACCCTGGCCGAGTTCGTCGGTCAGCCGCAGGCCAAATCGAACCTGAAGGTGTTCGTGGACGCCGCGCGCGCGCGCGGCGAGGCGATGGACCACGTCCTGCTGTTCGGCCCGCCGGGGCTGGGCAAGACGACCCTGGCCCAGATCGTGGCCAGGGAGCTGGGCGTCGGTTACCGGGCGACCTCGGGACCGATCCTGGCCAAGGCCGGGGATCTGGCGGCGATCCTGACCAATCTGGAGCCGCGCGACGTCCTGTTCATCGACGAGATCCACCGGCTCAATCCGGCGGTCGAAGAGGTGCTCTATCCGGCCATGGAGGACCATGTGCTGGACCTGATCATCGGCGAGGGACCGTCGGCGCGGTCGGTCAGGATCGACCTGGCGCCCTTCACCCTGATCGGGGCGACGACGCGGGCGGGCCTGCTGGCGACGCCGCTGCGCGACCGGTTCGGCATTCCGATCCGACTGGAGTTCTATACGCCCGAAGAACTGCTCGGCGTGCTCCAGCACGGGGCGCGGCGCATGGGGGTCAATCTGACCAACGACGGGGCTGCCGAGATCGCGGCGCGCGCCCGCGGCACGCCGCGCGTGGCCGGCCGGCTGCTGCGGCGGGTTCGCGATTTCGCCGACGCCGAGGGATCATCCGCCATCGACCGGATCGTGGCGGCGCGGGCGCTGAGCCGGCTGGAGGTCGATGAGGCCGGTCTGGACCGGCTGGACCGCAGCTTCCTCAAGGCCCTGATCGAGAACTACGGCGGCGGGCCGGTCGGCATGGACACCCTGGCCGCCGCCATCGCCGAGGCCCGCGACGCGGTGGAAGACGTGATCGAGCCCTACCTCTTGCAGCAGGGCTTCATCCAGCGCACGCCGCGCGGCCGGGTGGCCTGCGCCAAGGCCTATGCCCATCTGGGCCTGGGCGAGCCGCCGCCGACGACGGGACAGGCGGGGCTGTTCGGCAAGTGAGGCGGGCGCAGGCCGTCTGGTCGCTCAGCGCGGCGGCGGTGATCGGCATCGGTCTGGCGGTTATGCACGCGGCGGGGGCGCCGATGCCCCTGCTCGTCTTGCAGGCCGCCGGCGGCCTGACGGCGCTCCTGATCACGCTCGGCCTGGCCCGGTTCAAGCCAGACGCCGGTTCCACAGGGGCGGTCCTCGTGACCGGACTGGCGCTGGCGTTCCTGGCCGCGCCGCTGGCCTTCGTAGGCATCGACGGCGTGCAGCGGTGGATCCCGCTCGGTCCGATTCAGCTTCAGCCGGCGGCGATCGCCCTGCCGGTCGTGGTCTGGTTCGCCGCCGGGCGGGGATGTGACAGGCTTGCCGCCGCTGCGATGATCTGCGCCGCCGGGCTCTGCGCGCTTCAGCCGGATTTGCAGGCGGCGGTCGGGCTGGCCGCCGCAGCGGCGGCTCTGGTCATTCTCGGCCGGCGCAATGTCCTGGGATTTGCGGCGCTCGCGACCGCTTTGGCGGCGTGCGGCGTCGCCGCCTTCGGTCCGGTTCTGGAGCCGGTCGCCTATGTCGAAGAGGTCATCCGCCGGGCCTTCCTGACCGCCTGGCCGCTCGGCGTTCTGGCCGCCGCCGGTCTGGCTGTGGTTCCCTGGCTGGTCTGGAAAGTTGGGTCCGAGGCGCGCGACACCGCGCTCACCCTTGCCGCGCTCTGGCTAGGACTGTGCGCCATGAGCTTGACCGAAGACTTCCCAACCCCGGTGATCGGCTACGGCTTGTCTTGGATTCTGGGCTTCGGGGTCAGCCTGGGGCTCGCCGCCACGCACCGCCGTTAGAGGCACGCCTCCACGCACGCGCGTGCCAGGGCTTCGGTGGCGTCGATCAGGGGTACGGCGACGCGGTCCTGATCCAGCATGATCGGCACCTCTGAACAGCCGGCGATGATGGCCTCGGCCCCGGACTGGACCAGTTCGGCGGCGGCGGCGGCCATGACGTCCTCGACCTGTTCGGACAGATCGCCGGCCTTGACCGCGAAGATGGCCTCCATCAGCGCCTCCTGCCCCAGCGGCGACAGGGCCACGGTCTGCAATCCCGCCGAACGGATGCGCTCGATAAACAGACCCCGCGCCAGCGGCGTGGACAGCACCCCGATGCGCTCGGCGCCCTCGTCGCGAGCCTCGATCACCGCCGCGTCGAGCATATCGATCAGCTCAAGGCCCGAGGCGGATTCGATGGCGGTGCGGTTCACATGGGCGGTGTTGCAAGGCATGGCCAGGACCTGGGCGCCGGCGGCCTTCAGTGTGACGGCCATGGCCGCCAGGGTCTCGCCGGCGGCGTCCGTCTCCAGATGGCGATTGGGCACGCGCGGATTGAGGTCCATCACCACGCGGATGTGGTCCTCATCGCCCAGGGCCGGGGTCTCAGCCTGAAGCTTGGCCAGGAAATCAATCGTGGCGGCGGGACCCATGCCGCCCAGAACACCTAGAACTCTCACGCCCGCCCCCTCATCGGCAAAGAGCTAGGCCGGTTCGCGGCCGGGGGCCAGCCCCGATCCCGATCAGGCGATCAGGCGCCGCAACTCCAGGTCCCGGGCATGGTGATGGAGTCGTTTTCGCGACTGACGATCAGCTCGCCCGCCCAGCTCGTTGTCTCCATCCCGGATGGGTCGCCTTCGCCCGACGTCGTGACCGTGGCGGTCACGCCCGATCCCTCGAACACCCCGCCCGAGATCAGGGTCTCATAGCCGCCCGGTTCGCGGGCGCTGAGCAGGACCATCTGGTCGTCGATCTTGACGCCGGCCTGGGAGCGACCGTTCGGATCGTCGGGGCCGGAGGCGACCAGCATCACGGCGTCACCGGCTTCCAGGGCGCAACCCAGACCCGGGGCGATGACCTGGGAGAAGTCATCGAACTGCATGGCCTGGAGCGCCGGTTCGCCTCCGGCAGGATCAGGCGCAGCGGGCGGTCCGGCCCTCTCGGCGGGCAGCGCGTCCTCGGCAGGCGTTTCAGCGGCGGGCGAGCAGGCCGCTGCAAGCGCGGCGGCGGCGGTCAGGGCGATAGCTCGAATCACGGCGGGCTCCTCGGCTTCGCCAGGCCAATGCCTCAAGACGGTCTCACGTTCCCTTTGAGGGTCCAAGTTGCACTCTGAAGACAGGGTGCAAAAGGTGCAAAAGGTGCAAAACCGAGCGGCGCCGCGACGCCTGGGCCACAGTATCTACCGACATCCAGCCACGCGGATGAGCCGGCTAGACCAAGCTCAATTGATCAAGAATTTCAGTGCAGCCGTATTGGCCGACGCGGGCGCCTAGAACAGGTCGGCGATCTCGGACTGATAGCCGAACAGCCCCTGCGCGCCCCCGGTGTGGATGAAGACGACGGTTTCGCCCTGCAGCACCCCCGCGCGGGCGAGCGCGATCACGCCCTTCATCGCCTTGCCGGAATAGACCGGGTCCAGAACCAGGCCGTCCAGCCGGGCCGCCAGCCGGAGCGCCTCGACCACGCCCGGATCAATGAAGCCGTAGCCCTCGCCGACATGGTCGCAATCGGCCACGACCTGATCGCGCGTGACCGCCTCGGGCCGGCCCAGCATCACTGCCGTTTCGACCGCCAGTTTGAAGACCATGTCTTCCTGTTTGGGCTTGGGGCTTCGCACGCCGATGCCCAGCACCGGAATGTCGGCGCCCATGACCGCCAGGCCCGCGACCAGACCGCCCTGGGTGCCGGCTGAGCCGGTGGCGGTGACGATGCGGTCGATCTCCAGATCATAGTCGTCGGCCTGGACCACGATCTCGCGGGCGCAGTCGACATAGCCCAGGGCGCCGATGGCGTTGGAGCCGCCGCCGGGAATGACATAGGGCCGACCGCCGCGCTCGCGCACGTCATCGGCGGTCTTTTCCAGTTCGAGGGTCATGTCCGTTCCGCCCGGCACGAAGCGGATGGCGGCCCCGAACAGCTTGTCGAGCAGGACATTGCCGTTGCCCAGATAGTCTTCAGCCCTGGAGCCGGTGCGCTCCTCAAGAATGACCTCGCAGTTCAGGCCGCAGGCCGCCGCGGCGGCCGCCGTCTGGCGCACATGGTTGGACTGGACCGCGCCTTGCGTGACCAGGGTGTCGCAGTCGTCGTCCAGCGCCGCCCCGACCAGAAACTCCAGCTTGCGGGTCTTGTTGCCGCCGCCGGCCAGGCCGGTGCAGTCGTCGCGCTTGATCCACAGCTCGACACCCAGCGCCTCGGACAGACGCGGGGCCGGCTCCAGCGGGGTCGGCAGGTGGGCGAAACGGACGCGAGGAAAGCGGGCGAGGTGCATGGCTTCACCCTATCCTAGTCCTCGTCGGCTTCAACAAGCGGCGCGGCTAGGGGGCGGGGTTGTCCGTTCAGGGCGTCGGCGAGCGCTTCGCGGTCCAGCGCCTTGTCCCAGCGCGCCACCACCAGGGTGGCCACGGCATTGCCGACGAAGTTGGTCAGGGCCCGGCATTCGGACATGAAGCGATCGACGCCCAGGATCAGGGCCATGCCCGCCACCGGCACGCTGGGCACGACCGCCAGGGTCGCCGCCAGGGTGATGAAGCCGGCCCCGGTGACCCCGGCCGCGCCCTTGGACGACAGCATGGCGACCGCCAGCAAAAGCAACTGTTCCCCGAGCGACAGCTCGATGCCGCAGGCCTGGGCGATAAACAGGGCCGCCAGGGTCATATAGATGTTGGTGCCGTCCAGATTGAACGAATAGCCGGTTGGCACGACCAGGCCGACGACCGACTTCTTGGCCCCGGCGCGCTCCAGCTTTTCAATCAGACTGGGCAGGGCCGCCTCGGAGCTGGAGGTGCCCAGCACCAGCAGCAACTCCTCCTTGAGGTAGCGGATCAGTTTGAAGATCGAAAAACCGTTGGCCCAGGCGATAGCGCCCAGCACACCCAGCACGAAAATCAGGGAGGTCAGATAGAAGGTCCCCACCAGCGCCAGCAGGCTGAGCACCGAATCGATGCCGTAGCGCCCAATGGTGAAGGCGAAGGCCCCGAAGGCCCCGATGGGCGCGGCCTTCATCAGGATGTGGACCAGTCGGAAGAAGGCCGCCGAGGCGCTCTCCAGCACGGTCAAGACCGGCTTGGCGCGCTCACCGATGATGGCCAGCGAGATGCCGAACAGGATCGAGAAGAACAGCACCTGCAGGATCTCGCCCTCGGCGAAGGCCCCGACCACGGTGTCGGGAATGATGTGCAGCAAGAAGCCGGTGATGGTCTGGTCGTGGGCGGCCTGGCTGTATTGGGCCACGGCCGCCGGATCGAGCGTGGCCGGATCGACGCCCATGCCGGCGCCAGGCCGGACGACATTGGCCACGATCAGCCCCACGATCAGGGCGAAGGTCGACACGACCAGGAAATAGGCGAAGGCCTTGCCCGCGACCCGCCCGACGCTCTTCAGGTCGCTGAGGTGCGCGATTCCCGTGGTCACGGTCAGGAAGATGACCGGCGCGATGATCATCTTGACCAGCTTGATGAAGGCGTCGCCCAGGGGCTTGAGGCTCTCGCCGAAGGTCGGCCAAAAGTGACCGATCAGCCCGCCCAGCACGATGGCGCCGATGACCTGGACATACAGGTGCGTCCAGATCGGCTTCTTCGCCGGGCGGGCGCCGGGCTCGGGAATAGGCGGCGAAACGCCGGGCGCGGCCTTGACGGTCATGGATGGTCCTCCCGGTCCCTTCATCGCGAGGGACCGTGATCCGAGCAAGAGGCGATGCGGCGGCGGTCGAAATCCGCTAGAGCGGTCCCATGAGCACCTTCGACGCTGACGTGATCGTGGCCGGCGCGGGACTAGCCGGCGCGACCTTCGCACTGGCGGCCGCCAGCGGCGGGCTGGATGTCATCGTGGTCGATCCGGCCCCGTTCTCAACCCAACTCGCCGCGAGCTTCGACGGGCGGGCCTCGGCGATCGCCTGGGCGAGTTTTCGCCAATGGCAGGCCCTGGGCATGGGCGCCGACCTGGCCCCTGTGGCGCAACGAATCGAGAAGATCCTGGTCACTGACGGCAAGCGGCCTGGCGCGGCCTCTGGCCCCGGTCACGGCGTGTTTCTGAGGTTTGACGCCAGCGAGATCGCCGACCGTTCCGAAGGCGAGCCGATGGGCTGGATGGTTGAAAACCGTCAGTCGCGTGCAGCCCTGTCCAGGGCGCTGGAGCGCTCGAGCGTGCGCTTGAGGACGCCGGTGGGTCTGGAGGGGCTTGAGGCCGACGCCTTTGGTGTGACGGCGATCCTGTCGGACGGGTCGAGGGTGCGTGCGCCGCTGGTCGTCGGGGCCGAGGGGCGGGCCTCCAAGGTGCGAGACCTGTCGGGGATCGGGGTCGTCGGCTGGCCCTATCCGCGGTCTGGCGTGGTCGCGACCGTCAAGCCGGAGCGGCCGCACGACGGAATCGCGCACGAGGTGTTCTTGCCGGACGGGGCGCTGGCGATCCTGCCGTTGACCGATCAGCGGGCCTCTCTGGTCTGGACCGAGCCGCATGACCGGGCCAAGGCCCTGAAGGCGGCGAGCCTGGAGGCCTTCACGGCGCATTTGGCGCGGCGGTTCGGGGATTTTCTGGGCGAGGTGGAGGTGCTGGAGCCGCGCTTCGTCTATCCGCTGAGCCTGATGCTGGCCGACAGCCTGACCGGTCCTCGCGTCGCCCTGGTCGGAGACGCCGGGCATGGGATTCACCCGCTGGCTGGGCAGGGGCTGAATTTGGGGCTGAAGGATGCGGCGGCGCTGGCCGAGACCTTGGTCGAAGCGAGCCGGTTGGGCGAGGACATCGGTTCGGTCCCTGTGCTCGAGCGCTATCAGGCCTGGCGGCGCTTCGACAATCTGACCATGGCGGTGATGATGGACGTCTTCGACCGGACATTCGCCACCGACAATCCAGTCGTGCGCGGGGTGCGGGACCTTGGGATGGCGGCGGTCAATGCGGTTCCGGCTGCGCGGCGCTTCTTCATGGCCGAGGCCGGCGGCGCGGTCGGTGACCTGCCCCGGCTGCTGCGGGGAGAGGCGCTCTAGCTTCGGCGGCGCCCGAAGCTGGCGCTGGGCGTCGCCCCCGGCCAGCCGGGTGACTCGATTCGCGAAAGGCCATGAGCGCCGGCTGGGCCAAAGCTGGGCCCCGGCCTCCAGCGGGCTTCGTTTGCGGCCTGGTCTTCGGTCGAACGGCGAGCCTGGGCGAACAGGGCGTCCAGCCGCTCCTCGTTCAAGCCGCTATGGCCATGGGCGTCGCGGCTATTGAGCCGCCCGTCTGGTCCGCGCGGATCAGGCCCGAAGCGATTTTCACCCTCGGTCCCACGCTGCCACAGGAGGGTCATCAGCACCAGATTGCAGATGCCGCCGACCAGCAGCAGCAACATCGCGCCCCCGGCGGTGGACGCGATGGCCGTCGCGGCGGCCTGCGAGCCCTTGCCGCCAAGCGCAGCGGCGCCGAGGACGGCGCCGATGAACAGAAGCGGCGCTATCGCGCTGGGCGCCTGGAGCAACAACCACCAGGCGGAGCGGCCCGTGTCGTGCAGACGGCGTACGGTCACCGCCAGGTGCGGAATGGCGAAGGCCAGGGCGCAAGCTGCGGCCAGCCCGACGCAGGCGAAGACGGCAAGGGGCGCATCGCCCGTCTTGGCCTGGGTCAGCGACAGAGCCGCCAACGCGCCAAACAGGCCGCCGACCAATGTCTGGAACAGCAGAAAGCCGAAATATTCGGTCCGCCGCGCGCGCCCGGAGAAGTCGCCGTAGCGAACCAGCGGTCTCAGGAACACCATTGGCAGGCCCCGTTTCAGTCCAGACCAGCATCTTCCAGATCGGTTTAGGCCTGGCTGACGAGGCTGGTTAATGGCGGCGCTTAGAACGCCGTTAACCGCCGTGGCGACAGGATGGCGGTCAGCAAGTTTCGGGCCAGCGGCCCTGGGGTGGAGGCGACATGGCCGGTCTCGGTCAAAAGCTGGAGATCAGGCAGGGCCAGGGGCTGGTCATCACCCCCCAGCTCCAGCAAGCCATCAAGCTGCTGCAGCTGTCCAACCTGGAGCTGGAGGCCTTCGTCGAAGGTGAGCTGGAGCGCAATCCGCTGCTGGCGCGCGATGACAACGACCCGGATCGCCCGGACGCCGCCGAACCCGCCGAAGCCGCCGACAAGGCGGCTGACCGGGCTGAGATGACGTTCGAAGATGGCCGCTCGGCCGACGCGGCCGACGCCGTCGATGCGCGTTCGGACGACGTCTATGGCGACGCAGCGCCGGGTGAAAAGGCCTCAGACCGAGCCAGCGAGGCCGACACCGGCCAGCCGCTGGGCGACTGGTCCACGGTCGGACGCGGCGGCTCGATCGAGGCGGACGAGGATCTCCTGGACCGGGTGCTGCGCCGTGAGAAATCGCTGAGTGAGCACCTGCAGGATCAGGCCGCGCTGGCCGGGTTTACGCCGGTCGAACATGCGGTCGCCCTGGCCCTGATCGACGCTGTCGACGAGGGCGGCTATCTGCGCGTCGAGCTGGACGAGGTGGCCGAGCGCCTAGGCTGGGACGTGACGCGGATCGAAAGCGTGCTGTTCCGATGCCAGAATTTCGAGCCGACGGGCGTGATGGCTCGCTCTGTACCCGAATGCCTGGCGCTGCAGCTGAAGGAAAAGAACCGGCTCGACCCCGCCATGCAGGCGCTGCTCGATAATCTGGAGCTGGTGGCGCGCCGCGACTTCGGCGCCCTCAAGGCCCTGTGCAGCGTCGACGACGAGGACATGGCCGAGATGCTGGTCGAGCTGAAGGCGCTGACACCCCGTCCGGGCGCGGCCTTCGGCGGCGAGCCGAGCCAGACCGTGGTGCCTGATGTCTTCGTCAGACCGGACCCGGCCGGCGGCTGGCGGGTTGAACTGAACGCCGACACCCTGCCCAGGCTACTGGTCGACAAACGCTATCACGCCGTGGTTCAGGCCTCGGCCCGCAGCGACCAGGACAAGACCTTCGTGGCGGAGTGCTCGGCCCAGGCCGCCTGGCTGGTCAAGTCGCTGGACCAGCGGGCCAAGACCATCCTCAAGGTCGCTTCTGAAATCGTGCGCCAGCAGGACGCTTTCCTGGCGTTTGGCGTCGAATGCCTCAGACCGCTCAATCTCAAGACTGTCGCCGACGCGATCGGTATGCACGAATCGACCGTCAGCCGGGTGACCTCGAACAAATACCTGGCCACGCCGCGCGGCGTGTTCGAGCTGAAATTCTTCTTCACCTCGGCGATCAATTCGACGGATGGCGCCGCCAGCCACTCGGCTGAGGCGGTCCGTCACAAGATCAAGCAGATGATCGAGGCGGAATCAGCTGACGCCGTTGTGCTTTCCGACGATCAGATTGTAGAGATTCTCAAGGAAGCCGGCGTGGACATCGCCCGTCGGACCGTCGCCAAGTATCGAGAAGCGCTAAGAATTCCCTCGTCGGTAGAACGGCGCCGGCTCCTGCGCGCGGGCTGAGGCCGGTTCCCCTGAACACACTTTTTTGAACGGCGCCGGTTCGGCTTGACACCAACCGGGCAGAAGCGCGTTTTAGGGCCATGCAGGTCCAAGTCAGCGGCAAGCACATGGATGTCGGCGAAGCGTTAGGCTCGCGCATCTCCCAGGAACTCCAGGACGGAATCGGCAAGTATTTCGAACGCGGCGGCCAGGAGGCCGAGGTCGTGGTCGCCAAGGACGGTCATGGCTTCAAGGTCGACTGCTGGGTTCGCCTTGCTTCGGGCCAATCCCTGGTGACGACCGGCGAGGGCGGCGACGCCCATTCGGCCTTCACCGATAGCCTGCACAAGCTCGAGACGCGGGTGCGGCGCTACAAGCGACGGCTCAAGGACCATCATCTGGGGCCCAAGCGGATGTCGCCCGAAAAGACCGAGATGGCGGCCGAGGCGGTCGCCCGCTCGACGGTTCTGCGCGATCCTGGCCTCGTTGAGGACGCCGACTTCGGCGACGCCGGACTTCCCGGCGAGGGCCCGCCGGCGGCCATGGTCATCGCCGAGACCGACACCGAGCTGAAGGAGATGACCGTCGGCCAGGCGGTTCTGGAGCTGGACATGACCGGCTATCCGGTCTCGATTTTCCGCAACGCCGGCCACGGCGGCCTGTCTGTCGTCTATCGACGACCAGACGGGAATATCGGCTGGATTGACCCCCAGCGTACGCGTTCACCGAACGGGAAGGGTTAGCCGCTAGTCTTGTGACGTTGGGCGAACGCCGCTAGGGCGACGCCCGGCGCCATAATGACAGAGTCGCCGGCTAAGAGACCGAGCGGCCCCTTGGGGTAGTCGGGAAAGAGTATGGACATTTCAGAGTTGGTGTCGCCCTCGACCGTCGCAGTTCGCGCCGGCGTGACGACCAAGCGTCAGTTGATGAATCTGCTGGCCGAACTGGCGGCGCCGGGCCTCGGCGCACCGGAGAAGGTGCTGTTCGACGGACTGATGGAGCGCGAGGCGCTGGGCTCTACCGGCCTGTCCGGCGGGGCTGCGGTTCCGCACGCCCGGTCCGCCGCGATCAGCAAGGTGTCCGGCGTCTTCGTCAAACTGGAGCAGCCGCTGGAATTCGAGTCGCTCGACGACCGGCCGGTCGATCTGGTCTTCGCCTTGTTCGCCCCGGCCGAGGCCGGCGCCGAGCACTTGCGAGCCCTGGCTGCGGTGTCGCGGCTGCTGCGTCGCTCGGAGGTCCGCGAGCAGCTTCGCCGGACCAGGACGCCGGATGCGCTCTATGCGCTGCTTGCGCATCGGTTCGAGGCGGACGCCGCCGCCTGACGTCAACAAACCGTTAGCTACGTTGGCTTTGCGGTAAACCTGATCTTCACCCAGACGCGCTAGAAATTGTCCCAGAACGAGCCACGCCCGAAGAGGCGAGGCCGCATTTGATGGGGTGTTTCATGGCCAAGACGGTGCTCGTCATCGATGACGATCCGACCCAGCGCCGCCTGATCCAGGCGGTTCTTGAGCGCGAGGGCTTCGTCTTCGAGGGCGCCGAATCCGGTCCGGCCGGCCTGGACCGGCTGGCCCGCGGCGGGGTCGACGTCGTGCTGCTCGATATGGTGATGCCCCAGATGTCAGGGCTGGAGGTGCTGAAGGAGGCGCGCCTGTCGGGCGTGGCCTGTCCGGTCATCATCCTGACGGCCAACGCCGGTATCGAAACCGTGGTTGAGATGATGCGGGCCGGGGCCCAGGACTTCTTCGTCAAGCCGGCCTCGCCTGAACGCATTGTTGTGGGCGTGCGCAACGCCCTGCAGATGGGCGATCTGTCCTCAGAGGTGTCGCGCCTGAAAAAGCGCGCGGCGGGCCGCATGGGCTTCGGCGATCTGGTCGGGACCAGCCCAGCCATGCAGATGGTCAAGCGCATGGGCGAGCGCGCGGCGCAATCGACCATTCCGGTTCTGATCACCGGCGAAAGCGGCGTCGGCAAGGAAGTCATCGCGCGAGCCCTGCACGGCTCGTCGGACCGGGCCGGCAAGCCGTTCGTGGCGGTCAACTGTGGGGCCCTGCCGGCCAATCTGGTCGAATCGATCCTGTTCGGACACGAGAAGGGCAGCTTCACCGGGGCCACCGACAAGCATCTGGGCAAGTTCAAGGAGGCCGACGGCGGCGTCCTGTTCCTGGATGAAATCGGCGAGCTGCCGCTGGACATGCAGGTCAAGTTGCTGCGCGCCCTGCAGGAAGGTGAGGTCGATCCGGTCGGCTCCAAGCGGCCGGTCAAGGTCGATGTCCGCATCGTCTCGGCGACCAATCGCGACCTGGCCCAGCAGGTCAAGGACGGCACCTTCCGCGAGGACCTGTTCTATCGCCTGAACGTCTTCCCGATCGAGGCCCCCGCCTTGCGCGAGCGCCGCGAGGACATTCCGGCTCTGGCCGAACATTTCGTGACGCGCTTCAACGTCGAGGAAGGCCGCCGCATCGCCGGCGCCTCGCCCGAGGCCATGCGGCTGCTCCAGGGTTTCGATTGGCCGGGCAATGTCCGCCAGCTTGAGAACACCATCTATCGGGCCATCGTCCTGGCCGACGGGGCCTATCTACAGCCGCACGACTTCCCGTCGATCTCGGGTCTGAGCCCGCCGATGGCCGCGTCGGAGACCGATGCGGTGGCGACCGAAGCTCCGATCCGTCTGCCCGAAGATCTGCCGCCGTTGCCGGAGGCTCCGGTCAAGTTCCTGGACGAGCGCGGCCACCTTCGCACGCTGGAGATGATCGAGCGGGACCTGATCCAGCACGCCATCGAGGTCTATGCCGGCCATATGTCCGAAGTCGCCCGCCGGCTCGGCATCGGTCGTTCGACCCTCTACCGCAAGGTGCGCGAACAGGGCCTGGAAGAGATCGTGGCGCGACTGGGCTAGCCGACCAGGGCCGTTCGGTTCCCGTTGCGCTGATCTGGATCGCCCCCAGGGCGTCTGCGCGCCAGCACCTCGACGGCTATCAGCACGACGATCAGGCTGACGGCTTCCAGACCCAGAACCTCAAGCGGCAGGTCCTGACCGGGCTGGGCGGCTTCAGAGATCGGGGCCAGCATCAGGGCGATGAAGAGGTTGTTGGCCAGGTGCGCGCCAATGGCGAAGGCGAGCGAGCCAAGCCGGAGCGCCGCCCAGGCCCAGACCATGCCCGACGCCGCGCGCGCGACAAAGGCGACCGGATCCGGGTCCAGATGGATGGCCGAGAACAGCACGCCGTTGATCAGCAAGATCAGGGTCAAATGGCGGGTGAAGCCGCCGGTGATCCTGAGCAGGACGCCGCGAAACGCGACCTCCTCCGCCGCCGCCGCCGCCAGCAGACCAACCGCCGCAGCGCCGGCGTAGGTCAGCCGGGCGTTCAGGGTTTCGCTGGCGTCCAGCAACGGCGCCGGGCCGCCCGGTTCGAGCCACTGCATCACCGGCCAAAGCGCCAGGGCGACCAGGAACATGACGCCAAAGCCGGCCAGGAACAGACCAGCGCCACCACGTGGCCGTGGCCACAGGAAAGCGGCGGGTCCCTGCCGATAGACAAGCATCGCCGCCAGCAGCAGGCCGGCCGCAAGCGCGGACAGCACGACCGCCAGGGCGGCCAGGAAGGCGGTCTCATCGGCCAGGGACGAGGTGGTGAACTCGCCGTTGAACATCTCCAGGTCCAACCAGCCGGCTGCGTCCCCCGCCGCCGCCAGGGCGCCGAGAGCTACGACGATTGCGAACAGGAAGACCGCCGCCGCCAGAACGAACAGCAGCAGCCGCAGGAGCGGCCTCGTCGTTCGGGCCCCCGCGACATACGGTCCGTCGCGAGCCTCGCGGGCGGCGAGCGACCAGGCGGATGGTGAAATCAGGTTCAGCATGGGCCGACCGTTGCATCTGATCCTGATTTGGGTCCAGAGGCTTTGGCCATGAGGATCGTCGGTGGGCAGTTTCGCGGCCGGGCGCTGAGCGCGCCGGAGGGGATGGGAACCCGCCCGACCTCGGACCGGGCGCGCGAGGCCTTGTTCAATGTTCTGGCTCACGCCGACTGGGCGCCGGACCTGAACGGCGCGCGCGTCATCGACCTGTTCGCCGGCTCGGGCGCCCTGGGCTTTGAGACGATCAGCCGGGGTGGGGCGTTTTGCCTGTTCGTCGAGACCGACGACGGCGCGCGCGGCGCCATCCGCGAGAACGCCGAAGCGCTGGGCCTGTTCGGACGCACCCGCGTGCATCGCAGGAGCGCCACGGATCTGGGCGTGCGGCCGGGGTCGGCGGCCGAGGCCTTCGATATCGCCTTTCTCGATCCGCCCTATGGCAAGGGGCTGGGCGAGCAGACGCTAGCGCGCCTGATCGAGGGCGACTGGCTGGCCCCGGAGGCGGTGATCGTCTTCGAGCGGGCCGCCGATGATCTGGACCTGCACGCGCCGGGCTATCAGCTGCTGGACGAACGCACCTGGGGCGCGGCGCGGGTGTGGTTTTTGACACCCAGTCGATCGTGATTGTTATCGACGAAGTAGAAAACGACCTCTCGAAGCTGATAAGGGCTGATTTCGGTGATGCCACCGGTTCAGACTTCAACGACATGGTGCTGAGCTGGCTGAATTATCAGGCACGTCGGATTCCCCAGCGTCCTCGAGCCGTTAAAATATCGGATCGAATTCGGAATCTCCGACTTTCTAGTCCATTGATTTACGAAATTGAGCGCGCTCTTAAGGTGGGAGGAGACCTGTCACCTTGGCTCAGTGACTCTGTTCGCCGAAGAAAGCGTGATCACCGCGCTGATCTGATGTTCAACGATTGGCAGATCGTCCATTTCCATCTCGGTCGGATATTCGCCAGCGCTTCGAAGGCTAAGCGATCTTCTGACCTTCTCTTCGCATTCGTTGCCGCCGATCAAGCAATCCTATTGGACGTAATGCCACACGGATCTTGGACCGATACATCCATTCTCAAAACTCTCCTCCGAACTTGCCCATCCACGCTTGAGAGTTTCGAAATTAAGGGTGTGACTGGCCTCGATAAAAATCCGTCGAAAGAAGAACGTCAACAGCTTCGGAAAGGAGGAACTACAGTACTCATAGAGGTTGAAGGAAAGACTTTTCTATCGCCCGGCCATGGGATCGTGACTTCTTGCCATGCCTTACGGCAGGTCCACTTCTACGACGCATTTCGGGAGTGCCATGAGATGCTAATTAATGGCATCCAAGACAATCACCCAGAATGGATAAGGCCGCTGAGCCGAGCTGGGTTCTCGCCAATACGATTAGGGCTGCGCTATTCCGCTGGACAGCTAATTTTCTTTGATAAAGGGCGAGGTATGGATCTCGTGCATATGCGACCCCTTGAATAGGGCGCGCGTCGCTTGCCTAGCGTCTTGCTGCGGGCCATGACCGTCACATGACAAACCTGTTCTCGACGGGCGCCCCATGAACGGCCGCGTCCTGATCATTGCCGGGTCCGATTCCGGCGGCGGCGCCGGGATTCAGGCCGACATCAAGGCCGTGACCATGCTGGACGGCTACGCCATGACCGCGATCACGGCCCTGACGGTGCAGAACACTCTGGGCGTATCCGATGTGCACGCCGCGCCGATCGACATCATCCAGGCCCAGGCCCGCGCCGTGCTGGGCGACATCGGCTGTGATGCGGTCAAGACCGGGATGCTGGGCGCGGTGAGCGTGGTCGAGGCGGTCGCCGGCCTGTTGGACGAGGCGGCGGCCCCCGCCGTGGTCGATCCGGTGATGGTGGCCAAGGGCGGACATTCGCTGTTGCCGCGCAAGGCGGTCGATGCCGTCAGAACGCTGATGGTGCCGCGCGCCGCCCTGGTGACGCCCAATGCGCCCGAGGCCCAGGTCCTGACCGGCATCGAGGTGACGGACCTGGATGGCCAGCGCCGCGCCGCCGAAGCCCTCCTGGAACTCGGCGCCGCCGCCGCCCTGGTCAAGGGCGGTCATGTCGCGGGCGAGACCCTGATTGACGTCCTGATGACCCCGACCGGCGAGACCCTCCTGGAAGGGCCGCGCATCGACACGACCTCGACCCATGGCACCGGCTGCACGCTGGCCAGCGCCTGTGCGGCGGGCGTCGCCCAAGGCCTGCCGCTGGAGGCTGCGGTCGCCCGCGCCTGGGCCTATGTCGCCGAAGCCATTCGCCGCGCGCCCGGCTATGGCAAGGGCCACGGCCCGCTCAACCACGCCTGGCCATTGGAGGACTGAGCCTGATGGACGCCTATCCGCTTTTGAACCGCCCGCTGGATCTGGGGTTCACGACGCTGAGAAATCGCGTCCTGATGGGCTCGATGCACCTGGGGCTGGAGGAGGTTCCGGGCGGCTTTGAGCGCATGGCCGCCTTCTATGCGGAGCGGGCGCGCGGCGAGGTCGGGCTGATCGTCACCGGCGGCATCGCGCCCAATCTGAAGGGCCGTCCGGCCCCGGTCGGGGCGGTGCTGGCGACAGAGGACGAGGCCGATCACCACCGCATCGTCACCGACGCCGTCCATGCCGAAGGCGGCAAGATCGCCATGCAGATCCTGCATTTTGGCCGCTATTCCTATCAGCCGGATCTGGTCGCCCCCAGCGCCCTGAAGGCGCCGATCAATCCGTTCGTCCCGCACGCCCTGACCAGCGAAGAGGTCGAACAGACCATCGCGGATTTTGTGACCTGTGCGGCGCTGGCCCGCCACGCCGGATATGACGGCGTCGAGATCATGGGTTCCGAGGGCTATCTGATCAATGAGTTCATCGCCGCGCGGACCAATCAGCGCGACGACGACTGGGGCGGCGACTATGCCCGGCGCATCCGCCTGCCGGTCGAGATCGTGCGGCGCGTGCGCGAGCGGGTGGGGCCGGACTTCATCATCATCTACCGGCTGTCGATGCTGGATCTGGTCGAGGGCGGCTCGACACTGGAAGAGGTCATCCAGCTGGGCCAGGCCATCGAGGCGGCGGGCGCCACGATCATCAACACCGGCATCGGCTGGCACGAGGCGCGCATCCCCACCATCGCCACCAAGGTGCCGCGCGGCGCCTTCGGCTGGGTGACGAAGCAGCTGATGGGCAACGTCGGCATCCCGCTGATCGCGACCAACCGGATCAATACGCCCGAGGTGGCCGAGCGCCTCCTGGCTGAGGGCGCCTGCGACATGGTCTCGATGGCGCGGCCGTTCCTTGCCGACGCCGATTTCGTGCGCAAGGCGCGAGAGGGTCTGGCCGAGGACATCAACACCTGCATCGGCTGCAATCAGGCGTGTCTGGACCACATCTTCTCGCTGAAGATCACCTCGTGCCTGGTCAATCCGCGCGCCTGCCACGAGACCGAGATCGTGATCGAACCGGTGGCGGCGAAGAAGTCGATCGCCGTGGTCGGGGCCGGACCGGCCGGGCTGGCCTTCGCGACGACGGCGGCCGAGCGCGGTCACAACGTCACCCTGTTCGAGGCTGACGACCAGATCGGCGGCCAGTTCAACATCGCCAAGACCATCCCCGGCAAGGAAGAATTCTACGAGACCCTGCGCTATTTCAGGCGTCGCCTCGATCAGACCGGGGTGGAGGTGCGCCTGAACACTCGCGTCTCGGCTGACGATCTGGCCGCCGGCGGCTATGACGAGATCGTGCTGGCTACGGGCATCACGCCGCGCCAGCTGGATATTCCCGGCGCCGACGACGATCGGACCCTCAGCTATCTGGACGTGCTGCGCGATCACCGTCCCGTTGGCGAAAAGGTCGCCATCGTCGGGGCCGGCGGCATCGGCTTCGATGTGGCCGAATACATCACCCACGGCGCCGAAAGCGCCAGTCTGAACCCCGAGGTCTTCTTCGCCGAATGGGGCGTGGACACCACCTATTCCACTCCCGGCGGCCTGGCCGAGCCGGATACGCCGCCATCGCCGCGCCAGGTCTGGCTGCTCCAGCGCAAGACCTCCAAGGTCGGGGCGGGGCTGGGCAAGACGACCGGCTGGATCCACCGCGCCGGTCTTCAGGCGCGCGACGTCGCCATGATGCCGGGCGTCGCCTATGAGCGGATCGACGACGCGGGCCTGCATCTGACCGTCGGCGGCGAGCCCCAGACCCTAGCGGTCGATACGGTCGTCGTCTGCGCTGGACAGGAGCCGAACCGCGAGCTGCACGCCCAGCTTGAGGCCATGGGCGTCACCGCCCGGCTGATCGGCGGGGCTGATGTCGCGGCCGAACTGGACGCCAAACGCGCCATCCACCAGGGCGTCACCCTGGCGGCCGAGATCTGAGCGAGGACGCATGACCGCCACACCCGAGACTCTGACGCCGGCCGTGGCCCGCTCGCTGGCGACCTGGCACCGGCTGGTCGAGACCCGCGATATGGCCGACTTGGCCTCGATCATCCACCCGGAGGCGACTTTCCGCTCGCCGATGGCGTTCAAACCCTATCGCTCGCGCGAGGCGGTGGTGCTGATCCTGTCGACGGTGATCACCATCTTTGAAAACTTCAGATACCACCGGGCCTTCGCCAGCGATGACGGGCTGAATGTGGTGCTCGAATTCAGCGCCGAGGTCGGGGACAAGAGCCTGAAAGGGATCGACATGATCCGCTTCGACGCCGACGGCCTGATCACCGACTTCGAGGTGATGATCCGGCCCCTGAACGGCCTTCAGGCCCTGGGAGCCGAGATGGGCGCACGTCTGGCGCAATATCTGCCGGCTTATAAGGGGTAGGGCGGCTGGGCCTCGACGTCACGCCTCGCTAGACAGGGGCATGACCCTGACCCGCACCGACCAGCTCGCCGATATTTTACGCGCCAGCCCGGATGTCATGCACGTCCTGACCACGGTGCGAGCCTTGCGCCTGCCAGACTGGCGGCTGTTTTCCGGCGCGGTCTATCAGACGGTCTGGAATCATCAGACGGGCCGCGCTCCGGCCTACGGCATCAAGGACTTCGACATCGGCTACTTCGACCCGGACACCTCCTGGGACGCCGAGGATGTCTTCATCACGCGGGTCGCCGAGGCGTTCGATGAGCCGTTCCGATCGACGGTCGAGGTCCGCAACCAGGCGCGGGTGCATCTTTGGTTCGAGGACCGATTCGGCGAATCCTATGAGCCGCTGGCCGACACCGATGAGGCGCTGTCCCGTTTCGTCTGCCCGGCCTTTGGCGTCGGGGTGCGGCTTGAGGATGACGACACCATCTCGGTGGCAGCGCCGTTCGGGCTGGACGACGTCTTCGACATGGTGCTGCGGCCCAATCCGAACCGCGAGGAGGCGCGTGGATGGGCGCGCGTGACCGCCTCAGCCCAGGGGCGCTGGCCGGAATGCCGGATCCTCGCCTGAGGCCAGACAGGCCTCGACCGCCGGCTGAAACAGTCGACGGCCTTGGCGGACCCGTCATGTCAGAAGTCAGCCCCGGCGACCGTCACGACCGCCGCGGTCCGCGCGATTGTCGCGATCACGGCGTTCCTGGCGGATCTGGGCGCTCAGCCGATCAAAGCGCTGGTCGAGGTCGCGGCGTTCCCAGTTGCTGAGGCCGCCCCGGCGATAGCGGGATTCCAGATTGGCGATCTGGCGAAACTGGGCGCGCAGCGCGGTCGCCTCGCGGCGGCTCAGGGCGCCGTTGCTGACGCCGACATTGATCCGGCGCTCCAGATTGTCCTGGCGAGCGTTGATCGACTGCCAGCCGCGCGCGTCATTGTCGTGGCGCTGGGCCGAGGCGTAGCGAGCGTCGTTATTGTGCCGCGACTGGGCGCTGGCGGCCATGGGAACCGAGAGGGCCGAAACGGCGATCAGGGCGGCGAAGGCGGAGGTGGCGAGGGATTTCATGGGTCGTCCTTTCCAATGAACGCCAACAGCGGCGTTCTTATCGGGTTGAACGCGAGGCCGGCGCGCTTCCGTCGCCGAAAAACATGAAATAAATGAAATATTTCAACTAAATAACGACAAAAAACGGCGCAGCCCTCTTGGACTGCGCCGCCTTGATCGGGAGCCCCCTGGGTGCGGGGGGGCGTCCTGCTTGTGTGCCGAGCCTAGTGGCGACCGCGGCCGCGACGGTTGTCATGGTCGCGGCGCTCGTAGCGAACCATGGAGCTCAGGCGGTCGAAACGGCGGTCCAGATCCTGGCGTTCCCAGCGGCTCAGGCCGTCTCGGCTATAGCGCCGCTCCAAGCTGATCAGCTGACGGAATTCGCCGCGCAGACGGGTCGCCTCACGGCGAGACAGCTGGCCGTTGCGGACGCCTTGGTCGATCCGGCGGTCAATACGCTCGAAGCGGCGGTCAATACGGTCCCAGCCCCGATCCCAATTCTGCTCGTAACGGTCGTGATCGCGGTCGTGGCCGCGGTCGTAACCGCCACGATGTTGGGCCATGGCCGGCACGGCGGCGGCGAGGGCGGTCACAGCGACCAGCGGGAGGATGGCTTTCTTGAACATGACGGGTCCTTTCTTTCTATCCCCTGCATTGCCCCGCTAGATGACCACCGTGCGCCTGAGCCCGACCTGAACGGCGCGTTTCAGGTGGGGTTCACCTAACTGAACGCCTTTCGGGGCTTGCCAAGCGCGGCCGCTCGGCGTCTGCCTAGGATCCATGACGCGCGCGCCAAAACCTTCTCTCAAACCCGCTCGGCCCTGGTTCTCCTCGGGGCCGACGGCCAAGCCTCCGGGGTGGCGGATAGCCGATCTGTCCGACACGCTGATGGGGCGCAATATCCGTGCGCCCGAGGTTTTGGATCGGTTTAGGCAGGCCCATGAACTGACCCGGTCGGTGCTTGAGATTCCGCCGGACCACGCCCTGTGCTTCCTGCCCGGATCGGACACCGGCGCCGTCGAGGCGGCCCTGTGGAATCTGTTGGGCGAGCGCCCCGTCCAGGTTCTGGCCTACGAGAATTTCGGGCGCCTCTGGGCCAGCGATGTACGCGACCATCTGGGCCTGGCGCCGGATGTGGTCGAGGCGGACTATGGCGCGCTGCCGGATCTGGGACGGGTGCGCGCCGATCACGATCTGGTCTTCGCCTGGAACGGCACGACCTCCGGCGTGCGCGTCGCCAACGCCGATTTCATCTCTGACGCCCGAACGGGGCTGACCATCTGCGATGCGACGTCGGCTGCCTTCTGCATGCCGCTGGACTGGAACAAGCTGGATGTCGTCACCTTCTCGTTTCAGAAGGCTCTGGGCGGCGACGCCGGGATCGGGGCCCTGGTGTTGTCGCCGCGCGCCATCGAGCGGCTCGACCGGTGGACGCCGCCCCGGCCCATCCCCAAGGTCCTGCGGCTTTGCGGCCCGAACGGGTTTGACCGGACTCTGGCGACGGGCTCGCCGATCAACACCTACTCCATCCTGACGCTGGAGGACTGGATCGCCGCCCTGACCTGGGCGCAAGGGGCGGGGGGCTTGCCAACCCTCATCAATCGGACCCGGGCCAATGCAGCGGCGCTCTCCGACTGGGTCGAGACGACCCCCTGGATCGACTTCCTGGCGAAGGATCCGCAAACCCGATCCGAAACATCCGTTTGCCTGTCCTTCGCTGACGCCGAGATCGCCACGCGGGCGTTTGTCGGGCGGTTCTGCGCCCGCCTGGCCGATGAAGGCGTCGCCTATGACATCGAATCGCACCGGGCCGCACCGCCTGGGCTGCGGATCTGGTGCGGGGCCACGGTCGAAACCGCTGAGATCACTGCGCTGACGCCTTGGCTGGACTGGGCCTGGTCCGGCCTGGACGCTTGAAGGACTTGCCGAACGGCGTCCGCCGTATCAAGACAGGCGCGGGACTAGTTGGGGGCTCTGCGATGCGCAATGCGATTCTCTGTTCAACGACTGCAGCCGCCCTCATCGGCATGGCGGCGCCTGCGGCTGCTGGCGAGATCATCGCCGGCGTCTATGCCCACGACGTGACTTTCCTGGGCGAGGCGGTCGGGCTGGGCGCCGCCGGCAAGGAGGGGGGCGCCAATATCCACCTGGGCTGGCGCTCTGACCGGATCGACGGCTTTCCGTCCTGGCTGAGCGGTCCGCGCGCGCACATCTTCGTTTCGGGCAACACGGAGGGTGATACCTCCTACATCGCCGCCGGGCTCAGCTGGCATATTCCGATCACGGACGATCAGCGCTGGTACGTCCAGCCGGGCATGGGCCTGGCCGTTCATGACGGCTATGATCTTTTCCCCGACTGGCGCGAACCTGGCATCACGCCGGAGGAATATGACCGGCGAATCGCGCTGAGGAGCGAGCGTATCGAGTTCGGCTCGCAGATCCTGTTCGAGCCGGAAATCGCACTGGGTTATCGCGTGACGGACAACACCTCGATTGAGCTGAGCTATGTCCATCTGTCGAACGGACAGATCTTCCATCAGGGTAAGAACGAGGGGCTGGACGAGGTCGGTATCCGCTTCGTGCACCGCTTTGGCGGATAAGACCGAGACATCACAGACCAACCTCGCTAGAACCGCCCCGCATTTCAGCGGAGCTTGAGACTTGGCGAACGTCGCAGTGGTCGGCGCCCAGTGGGGCGACGAGGGCAAGGGCAAGATCGTCGACTGGCTGTCCAACCGGGCGGACGTGGTCGTGCGCTTTCAGGGCGGCCACAACGCCGGCCACACGCTGGTCGTCGATGGCAAGGTCTACAAGCTGGCGCTCTTGCCGTCCGGCGTCGTCCAGGGAAAGCCCTCGATTGTCGGCAACGGCGTGGTGGTCGATCCCTGGCATCTAGTCGCTGAGATCGCCAAGATCGAGGATCAGGGTGTGGCGATCACGCCCGCGGTCCTGACTGTCGCCGACAACGCCTGTTTGATCCTGCCGATCCACCCAGAGCTGGATGTGGCGCGCGAAGCAGCGGCCAGCGGGCTCGGCGCCCGCATCGGCACCACCGGCCGCGGCATCGGCCCGGCCTATGAGGACAAGGTCGGCCGGCGCGCGATCCGCGTCTGCGACCTGGCCTCGGAGGCGGATCTGAAGACCAAGATCGACCGCCTGCGCTCACACCATGATCCGCTCAGGGCGGGGCTGGGGCTGGAGCCGATCGATCCGGACGCCCTGCTGGCGCAGCTGCTCGACATCGCGCCCAGGATCCTGCCCTATGTGAAGCCGGCCTGGCGCGTGCTGGATCAGGCCCAGAAGGCCGGTCAACGCATCCTGTTCGAAGGGGCGCAGGGCGCCTTTCTGGACGTTGATCACGGCACCTACCCCTATGTCACGTCGTCCAACACGGTCGCCGGTCAGGCCGCCGCAGGCTCAGGCCTGGGCCCGCGAGGGGTCGGCTATGTGCTGGGCATCGTCAAGGCGTACACCACCCGTGTCGGGGAGGGCCCCTTCGCCTGTGAACTGCATGACGAGATCGGCGAGCACCTGGCCACGGTCGGCCGCGAAGTCGGTGTGAACACCGGGCGGGCCCGGCGTTGCGGATGGTTTGACGCGGTGCTGGTGCGTCAGTCGGTGGCGATCAACGGCATCGACGGCATAGCCCTGACCAAGCTGGACGTGCTGGACGGGTTGAAAACACTCAAGATTTGCGTCGGCTACCAGGTGGGCGATCAAGTCTTCGACTACCTGCCGTCAAGCCTGAACGATCAGGCTGCGGCCGAGCCGGTGTTTGAAGAGCTGGAAGGCTGGACGGAATCGACCGGCTCGGTCCGCTCATTCAGGGATTTGAACGCCAATGCGGTCAAATATGTCCGCCGCATTGAGGAGCTGATTGGCGCACCGGTCGCCCTGCTCTCGACCAGCCCCGAGCGTGACGACACCATCCTGATGCGCGACCCCTTCCAGAGCTGACCTTATGGTCAAGCTTAAAGTCGTGTTTACGCGAACCGTCTAGGCTGGACCCTACAGTTCAAGGGTAGGAGTTCGTCCCGTGCTCGGCGAAGACGCCAAGATGCTCGCGCGCCTGGAACCCGTGGTCCGGCGCGTGCTGATCGTCGACGCCAATCTGGCGTCGGCGCGGCTGCTCGCGGACCTGATGAAAGGCATGGGCAGCCGCGAGATTGTCTTCGAGTCCGACGAGAAGGCGGTGTTGGAAGCAGCCCGGGACTTTGAGCCGACGCTGCTGTTCCTGGACCGGTCCGGCCCGAGGTTTGATGGTGAAGCCCTGGTCAAGCGCCTGAGGCGCTCGCCGCTGGCGGTGCGTCAGATCCCGATCATCATGATCACCGCCGAGGCCACGGCCAGCACCATCAAGGGCGCTCGCGATGTCGGGGTCCATGAGTTCATGGTCAAGCCGTTCTCGACCGGCGACCTGGTTCGGCGGGTCGTCAATGTCGCGACCAAGCCCCGTCCCTGGGTCGAGGCGGTCGGCTATGTCGGGCCGGATCGGCGGCGGTTCAACTCGGGCGAGTACAAGGGCACGAAGAAGCGCCAGGCCGAGACCCGCGCCACCTCCGGAACCGCGCCCGAGGAAATGGACCAGGCCGGCAGGATCATCGTGGCGGCGATGGACCAGTTCCATACAGATCCGGTCCAGGCTCGAAGGGCGCTGGCCGCCCAAGGGGAGGCGTTGAAGAGCCTGGCCGTAGCCAGCGGAAGCTCACGGCTGGCGATCACCGCCGCTGAGCTGATCTCGGCGGCGCGCGTAGAAACCGCCGGTGTTGAAGATGTGCGGGGGCCCGCCGCCGCGGTCTTGGCTCTGTTGCCCAAGAGCCGCGACGCCGAACAAGCCGCCTAGGCGTCGACCAGGTTGCGGTCGACGGCGGCCGCCCGCATGGCTTTCTGAAGCTTCTCGAAGGCGCGCACCTCGATCTGACGCACGCGCTCTCTGGAGACGCCGTACTGACCGGCCAGCTCCTCCAGCGTCAGCGGATCGTCGATCAGACGGCGCTGGGTCAGGATGTGGCGCTCGCGCTCGTTCAGCTCCTGCATGGCTTCCTGCAAGAGATCCATGCGCAGCGAATGCTCTTCGCTTTCGGCCAGCACGGTTTCCTGGCTGACGGCGTCGTCGTCGGCCAGCCAGTCCTGCCACTCGCTCTCGCCGTCGGCGCGCATCGGCGCGTTCAGCGAGGCGTCGCCGCCGCCGGACATGCGCCGGTTCATCGAAGTGACCTCGGCCTCGGTCACGCCCAGCTTGGTGGCGATCTGTTCGAGG